>ERZ778510.3-NODE-3-length-245027-cov-82.901883_pt1 | contig 245027 bp, 204 predicted proteins | sample MGYA00510348_ERZ778510 | MGnify/ENA primary metagenome ERZ778510 (study PRJEB29527, sample SAMN07138969) | mouse gut metagenome | material: feces | host: mouse | place: China:Nanjing | collected 2016-01-25 ... | reverse complement strand
AAAGCAGTGCAGAGGCAAGGTTTCTATGAATTTAGAAGACAGATTGAATACGAATGTGGGAACGTAATTGATAGAGACTATCAAGGTGCATTAAATCTAAAAAAATATGGAGAAATGTTTTTAAAACAGCAGTCTGTAGCATAACACTTTTGAAGTTATCACGGATATGTACTGATACGTTAGTCAGGAATTTACGCCTATGGAGAGTACAATGTGTTTGAAGGACGAACCCATCGAACTTGTGAGTAGTATTTGAATTTATTCAATACCAAAGCATACTCGTTGAAGTAGGAATGAAACATAAGAGTTTATAATTTTTTATAAGTTTTCAGTAACGGTTCATATGGAAGTAAAAGAACAAATTAGCCGTTGGCGTTTGATTCTGGGACAGGAGAGTGACAAACGTCTATCAACAATGACAGATTTGACATTGACACAGGAACAGGATTTAATGGATCAGGCGTTGGCTTCTATTTATAATCGGACAGAGCTTGGCGGATTTGGCGGGACTGGTGGAGGTTCGGGCAGAGGCGCAGGTAAAGGACCGTCAAATCCACAGATTAGTCGATGGCTTGGCGATGTGCGAACGCTGTTTGACAAGGAGTTAGTGACTGTTATTCAAAATGATGCAGTGACGCGTTGCGGTTTGAAACAGTTGCTGTTTGAGCCGGAGTTGTTGGAAAATATGGAGCCAGACATTGGACTTGCGTCCACAATCTTAATGCTGAAAGATCAGATTCCAAAACGCTCAAAAGAGAGTGTTCGTGAGTTTATCAAAAAGATTGTGGAGGAAATTAACAAGCTACTTGAACAGGATATTCGGCGGGCTGTAACTGCTGCGGTCAACAAGAGAAAACATTCCCCTATTCCATCTGCGTCGGCAATGGATTTTAAGATGACAATAAACCGCAATTTAAAACATTATAACCCTGATTTAAAGACAATTGTGCCAGAACATTTTTATTTCTTTGACCGGACGAGTACTACAGCAGCAAATAAATGGACGATTATATTAGATATTGACCAGAGTGGTTCTATGGGCGAGTCTGTCATTTACTCCTCAATTATCAGTTGTATTTTGGCGAGCATGGCAAGTATCAAGACACGTATTGTTGCGTTTGATACAAATATTGTGGATTTGACAGAGAAAAGTGACGATCCAGTTGATTTGCTGTTTGGTTTTCAGCTTGGAGGTGGTACGGATATCAACAAATCAATAGCTTACTGTGAGCAGTTTATTGAAAATCCGGCAAAGACGCTGTTTTTCTTAATATCAGATTTGGATGAGTTTGGAAATAGAGCAGGAATGCTTAGACGAATTAGCGACATGAAGGAGTCGGGTGTGACAGTTGTCAGTCTGCTTGCAATTGCGGATGGCGGAAGGCCTTATTATGATGCGCAGATGGCGCAGAAACTTGCGGGACTTGGTGTTCCATGTTTTGCATGTACACCTGAACTTTTACCGACGCTGCTTGAAAAGGCACTAAAAGGACAGGATTTGTCCCAGTTTGGGAAAAAAGCAAAGTAAGTAAAGAGGGAATACAAAATGGCAATACAGGGAGAAACAAGACAAAATACGCGTATCAAAATACGAGAGCCAAAACAATATAAAGTGATTATGCACAATGATGATTTTACCACAATGGATTTTGTGGTGGATATTCTGCGGGAATTTTTTCATAAGAATGAAATAGAAGCCGAACGACTGATGCTGTTGGTGCATGAGACAGGCAAAGCTGTTGTGGGGACATATCCATATGATATTGCTGTCTCAAAGGTACAGTCTGCGTCGGCAAGAGCACGAGAAGAAGGATTTCCATTTCGCATGACAATTGAAGTGGAATAGCACATGGAGGAATAGAGATGCAGGTATCAAGAGAAGTGGCAGAAATCATCAATTCTGTTATTGATCTGGCAAGAGAAAGACATTATGAGCTTGTGACGCCAGAGTTGGTATTGTATGTAATTTGTGACAATCAAATATTTGCAGAGGCATTTGAGGATTGTGGCGGTGATATTCAAAAGCTTTCCGAACAATTAGAAGGATATTTCAATCAATATTTGCTTGATGTTGGTACACCAAGTTCTTTTGGGCATGATTCAGAGCCAACCCCAGAGTTTTCGGCAGGAATGGGAGCCCTGTTGTCCTATGCAAGAGAATCGGCGGAGGGAAGTGGGCGGAAAGTTGTCGGACTGATGCATATTATTCATGCAATATTTGAGTTATCGGAGAGCTACGCAGTTTACTATATGCAGATACAAGGAATTGAACATGCAGAATTGCTGCAGCAAATGACAATGTTGTATGAAGAACTGTCCGATGGCGGGCACAGAAGCAATAGAGATTTTGCTGAGGAGGAAGCAGAGCAGGAGGATGTGGATGGCCCATCAGAAAAAGTATGGCAGCAGTTTGCAGTCTGCCTAAATGATGTGCTTGATGGGGTGAATCCTTTGATCGGAAGGGAAGAAGAGCTAGAGCGGACAATGCAGATTTTATGCCGAAAGGAGAAGAATAATCCGCTTCATATTGGAGAGCCAGGCGTTGGCAAAACGGCGATTACATATGGCCTTGCACGCTTGATTGAAGAGAACCAGGTTCCCGAACCGTTAAAAGATGCAAAGATTTTTTCACTTGACCTTGGAAGTCTGATTGCTGGAACACAATTTCGTGGTGATTTCGAGAAGCGGTTTAAGCGGGTGATGGACAGTATCTGTCGCGAGGAGAAGCCAATTGTTTACATTGATGAAATTCATAATATTGTAGGTGCAGGTGCTGTAAATGGAGGTGCATTTGACATATCAAATATGTTGAAACCATATTTGGCAGCGGGAACAGTCCGCTTTATTGGGGCAACCACCTATGAGGAATATAAGAAACATTTTGAGAAGAGTAAAAGCTTGGTAAGGCGTTTTCAAAATATTGATATTAAGGAACCAGATATTGAGGATGCTATACATATTTTAGAGGGACTTAAAGACAGTTATGAGCAATTTCATGGGGTGACTTATGCGAAAGATGTAATTGCATACGCAGTGAACATGAGTGCGAAGTATGTTAATGAGCGTTATTTACCTGATAAGGCAATTGATTTGATTGACGAGGCAGGCGCCTACCGTCGGCTGCACCCGCTAAAACAAAAAATACAGTCTGTAAGCACGGATTTGATTGATGAAATTCTGTCAAAAATCTGTCAAATTCCAAAACAAGTTGTAGAACAGGATGAAATTGAGACACTTGCAACACTAGAAACACGGCTGGCAAGTCGCGTGTTTGGACAGGACGAGGCGATAGCGCAGGTAGTCAACGCTGTAAAATTTTCAAGAGCAGGGCTTCTTGAGGAAGGGAAACCACTAGCAAGTTTGCTTTTTGTGGGACCAACCGGCGTTGGAAAGACAGAGATTGCAAGAAGTCTTGCAGAAGAACTTGGCATACGGCTCATTCGGTTTGATATGAGTGAGTATGAGGAGAAACATGCAGTTGCGAAACTGATCGGCTCACCAGCAGGATATGTCGGTTATGAAGAGGGTGGGCTTTTGACAGAAGAAATACGCAAAAATCCACACGCGGTATTGTTGTTAGATGAAATTGAAAAAGCGCATCCTGATATCTATAATATTCTCTTGCAGGTAATGGACTATGCCACACTCACAGACAATCAAGGCAGAAAGGCAGATTTCCGCAATGTTATTATCATTATGACTTCCAACGCGGGGGCAAGTCGGATTGGAAAGCATGGAATCGGCTTTACAGGGCAGGATGTCAAGGCAGATGTAATTTTGGAGGAAGTGAAGCGTATTTTTCAGCCAGAGTTTCGCAATCGTTTGAATAAGATTGTTGTTTTTCATGGTATGGATGATACAATGGCAGCACAGATCACAGAGAAAAAACTTGGAGAACTGCAGAAAATGCTGCTCTTAAAAAAAGTGGAGCTTTCTGTTGATACAGTGGCAAAGAATCTTTTGAAAAAGAAGGGGATTACCACAGAGTTTGGTGCGCGGGAGATTGACCGTGTGATTCAGAGCGAAGTGAAACCACTCTTGGTAGATGAGATTTTATTTGGAAAATTGAAAAAAGGCGGCAAATGTAAGCTGACTGTAACTGAGAAAAATTTTCAATTGGAATATTCACAAGAAAAAGTAAGAAAAAACATTCAAACAAAGGTTCTTGCGGATAAGGAATAGAAGCGCAGTTTTCAAAATTACAGCAGAGGGGGAGGGCGTAATGCCGGTATTTCGCATCGATAAAAAAGAATTATCATTTCCACATCCAACGCTTGCAAGGGAAGATGGATTACTTGCAGTCGGTGGAGATTTGTGTGTCAAGCGGCTTCTGCTAGCATACACAAATGGGATTTTTCCTTGGTATAACCCGGGGGAAGAAATTTTGTGGTGGTGTCCTAAAAAGCGCTTTGTTATCTTTCCCAGTGAAATTCACATTTCCCATTCTATGAAAAAGTATATGAAAAAACACGTGTTTCGCATTGCGCTCAATAGAGATTTTGCAGATACCATGCATCGATGCCGATTAAAGAGAGAATTTAATGAAGGAACGTGGATCTCTGATGAGATGGAGGAGGCTTATTGCTGTCTGCATGAGCAGGGCTATGCGGTCAGTGTGGAGGTTTTTGAAGATGAGGAATTGGCAGGCGGTTTTTATGGCGTCTGTATTGGAAAATGTTTTTTTGGTGAAAGTATGTTTTCAGAAAAGGAAAATGGTTCTAAAACTGCGCTGATTGCCTTTGCACAGCTTTTGGAACAGCAAAATTTTCTGTTTATTGATTGTCAGTTTCACACAGAACATCTTGAGAGCATGGGCGGCAGATATATTTTGTGGGAGGAGTATATAGATTTACTGCGAAAAGGATTATAGTGATTCGCGGTGCGTTTTATGTTTTTTTCATATAGTTTATAAATACTTTTGTGGCAGCTTTTTTATAGGAATGATAGAATAAGGATAACATATTAACGAGAAAGTGCCGATGTTCTAAAATATTTGGAACATGCAGGAAAACAGGAGGAAAGAAAATGGATTTATTTGATAAAACCACCAAAGCAGTTAGAGAAATTGGAAATGCGACGCGGGAGCAGACAGAACTTGCAAATCTTAAGATTCAGAAGGCAGCAATTGAGAAAAGGCTTGAGGGTCAGTATGCGGAAATCGGCAGGAGATATGTTGCCTATATTGCAGATACATTCCGCACCGAACCATTTGACGTGACAGATATCTTGGATGTTATCAACCCTGATTTGGAGAAGATTGCAGAGATTGTGGATCAGGTGGAGCAGAAAGAACAGCAATTCAGACAGCATTCGATTGAGAAAGACAGAAAAAAAGCGTTGGAGCAGTTTGAAAGTGAGAAGCGCAAGCTGGACAAGGCAAGAGATTTAGATATTATCTCTGAGTTGGAATATGATGAGAAGCTGACGAAGGCACGCAAGCGATATGACAATTTTGAGATGTTGAAAAAGATTCAGATGCAGTTGGAAATGGATATTATTACAAGAGAGGAGTACGAGGAGAAAGTTCAGAATATTTTACAGTAGTTTTTATAATAAAGAAGGATGTAAATCGTCCTTCTTTATTTTACTTTATGGGAAATTACGATAACAAAAGAAAAAGCAAACATATATTTGTAAGAATATGCGTTTGAATAAGTGAATAAAAAGGTAATATGTTAATGCTATTAGAACATAAATAGTACAAAACAAGAAAGCTCTTTTCTTATTAAGTTATATGTTGGTTTGGTAGGACATAAATGGATAATATTAAAGCGTTCAAGTATGCGCTGATAAGTATTATAGTTGTTACATTTTATTCACTTAATTAAATTATTGGTGGTGAGATATAATGGAGCTTGTAACAATTGGAAGTTTGATTAAACAGTTACGTAAAGAGAAAATGGGAATATCACGTAAAAAGCTTGCAGATGGTTTATGTTCTGCGCAAATGATTTATGAGATTGAAAGGGATCAGTATGAATCAGATCCGCTTATGATAGATGTTTTATTGCAACGTATGGGAAAATCTCCAGATAAGTTGGAAAGGGTACTTCAATCAGAGATGTACTATATGATAAAAATACGAGATTTACTAGAAAAAGCAATATTAAAAGGTAAGAAAGCTTTAGCAGAAAGTATATTAGAAACATATCCTTTGAAAACGAATTTGGATAAAATGTATCAGTATCGTATGAAAGCGAGTTTGTTTTATCATATAGATAAGGATTATGATAAGGCATTGGAAAACTTGCTTGTAGCAATCCATATAACATTACCGGAATTTTCTTATAAAAAAATTAGAAATTATCTAATATCTACTATCGAAATGGAAAATTTACTTGCGTTCGAGAGAATAAAAATTGAGAAAAATCAAAAATGTGATAAAATATTAGAAAGACAACATTTGGAGCTTTGTATGGAGTACATTGATAAACACTTTACAGATGATGAGGAACATGCTAAAATTTATGCGAAGTGTGCTTGGCTTATTGGAAAGATTGATTATTACGAAGGAAAATATATATCCGCGATGAACATATGCCAAAAAGGAATGGAAGGCTTACGAAAGAATACTATGATATATTTTATGAGTCCATTACTTAAGATAATTGTGCAGGCAGAGGAACAGATGGGAATTACATCAGAACATAGCAAATGTGTACAATATTATAATATTTTAATGCTTTTACGGAAGTTTTTTGCGAAGAAATGGTATCCTATGGATACAATTTTTCATAATTGTTGTCAGAAAGAATATCATCTTGATTATGAGTTGTTTCGTGATGAGCGAAAGGAAAAAGGTATGACACAAGAGGAATTTGCAGATGGAATTTATCAAGACAATAGTTCTATTTCTCGGTTTGAAACAGGAAAGGCATCTCCTAATAAAAAGACATTTAGGCGGATGACGCAAAAGCTTGGAATGGAAAAAGGTAGGTATAATGGATATGTAGTGGCAGATTCATTTGAAGTGATGGAACTTAGGACTCAGCTAGATATATTAGAGATGCGTCGTAGGTATATGGAAGCACGGAAAACTTTAGAAAAAATGAAAGAACAACTTAATTTGCAAATTGAAGAGAATAGAATAGTAGTTAAGTTTCATGAAACTGTTATTTCATATTATCTTGGAGAAGTTAGTGAGCAATGTGCTATAGAAAAAATAAAAAGACTTATGAAAACAGTTATTGAGGATAATAATATAGTTTTTTATCATATTCCGATGCGGAATGAAGTGTTAATGATTAATCAATTGTTCATTTTATTAAATGAAATAGGACAAAAACAGATTGCAATTAAGCTAATGCAGTGTGTGTTGCAGAAAATGTATAATAGTAAGATTTCATTAAAATACAGATATCGCTCATATGCACTTTTATTAAATAATTATGTGCGTGTGTGTCGAAAATGGAACTTCGCTGTTGAAGCATTAAATATTGAGTTATTGTGTGGCAAAGCATCAATGATTCCATTTTGTATAAATAATATTTTAAAAGTATTAGAAAAAGAAGGGGTATCCGATACAATACTTGATCAGTGGTCAATAGCTGTATATTACATGAGTGATTTGTATTTTTTTGATAAAGAAAAAGAGATATATAGAGAATATCTTGAAGTAAATCGGAGAATAACAATTGTGGATTAGAGGTCGTAATTAATCTTATGTCTAGGGGGATAAAGATTTCTTGATAGGAAACTCGTCGGGGATCAAATTCACCATCACAGTTTCTTGGAACATCAATTTAAAATTCTCTATATTAGCTTTTCAGTGCGTTGGTAGAATATTGTAATAATTTGCTGAATTTGTTCCCTTGCTGCTGGTATAAAAATACTCCTTTTGGTAAGAATTGTCATATGCTAATTCCTACCAAAAAGAGATATTTCTTTCCAAGGATACAAACTATTTTACACTATCATGGATTAATTATTGTCTGAAGACATATCTAAATCAGGGATTTCTTTAAAACAAATAATCTTATCATAATTATCAATTATAAAGTTTTGTTGAAGCTGTAAGGAAAGGGTTAATGATAATATTAGAATAGTAGCAGTTCTCTTGATGATTAATTTTAACTTTTGTGTCATATTTAAACCTCCATATTTTAAATTTCTTTAAATATTTGTATATAATGCTGTAAGAAGGTTGCTTATCAGATATATATAAATTTTCGAAGAGTTTGTTAATAAATAGTATATATTTACGAGAAGTCAAATGTAAATAAAGCTATTTTTACTATTATATAATAATAACTTGGTGAACACCATGGCTTTTTATTTATAAATATATTTTAATTTTTTATAAGTAAAAAGCCATGGTGTCATTTATATATGTATAGTATATTAATTTTATAAATTCTCAAATATTTGAAATTAACTTGTTGTGTTGACTAAATTGTAATAACTATATTAAGTGATTATAGGAACTCTAAACGTTAATTTTGTAAATAAATTATGAGAATTTTGTCTTAAGTATTAATATTGCTTCAAATATATAACATTAAAGTTAAAGTATATATTTTTTCGTGATGTTTAGTTTAAGAATCAGAAGAGAATATCATCCTATGTGTGAGAATGTATACTTTTACTTAAGCGACTTTTGGAAAATACTTAATATCGCGTGTTAAGAAATGGAGGAAGACCAATGAAAGTATTGAAAAAACCAGTTATAACCAAGATAGAAAAACCCAATATTAAACGTGCTATTCTTTGGGGTAAAAACTAATTAAAAGTATTAATTATGTCTGTAATATTGTGTTTGATTTTTGCTCACATACAGCTATACATGTTTAGTCATTGTGAAATTACAGTATTGAAAACACTTTATAATAGTTATGATATAAGTTTTTACTATAAGGAATATAGTAAACAAAATATTAAAGGTTGTAAGTTGCTGTCATAAAAATTGAATAGAGGATTTAAAATTTAAATCAGTTGTATGATGTAATATTTTTGCATGTAATTTATTAAGATATTATAAGTAGCAGAGTTGCTTTATATTTTTGGAGTAAATTAATACAATGATGAAAGCGTCAAAGAGGAAATATTTGTTTGTGTTGCTTATAATATTGTACGATAATTTGTTATGTCTTAATATCTGTATAGACTGATATATTTAGTACAATTATAATACAATTTTGCAAAATACTTTTTTGACGCCTTTTTCATTAATAAATGGAAGTCAAAAGTTTCTGCCTGTGCGGTGAGGATACAAATGGTTCTAAAACGTATATTTATTCATAAATGCTTGATATATATTATAAGATTTTGAATAAAACAATACTTAAAATTAGCTCAAATTATGAAAGTAGTTAAATTTGGCCTTATAATCAGGATTTCAACCATATATGCGGAAATGTTTTCCACGGACCTTCATCTTAAGTGATTGGTCACCACGTAGTTCATAATCAATAATGGACTTTACTTTGATAGAACGAACATATTTGGGATTGGCAACAACATGGCAGAAATTTTCCAAAATATTAAAAATAGGAATATCCAGTATTTGCCAGTGTATTCTATACAGATCTCAGTGCAGCTATGGTCAAGAAGCCATTTTTTAAGTAATTTGAGATTGGAATTGAAAGTGGAGAATGTTTTTTAATAAATAAGAAGTAACACCATGATAATCTGTAATAGCAATGGCAGCAATTACAAAATTTTTGTGGATGTCTATGCTACAGCAGACAAAGTGTTTAACAGATAACATAAACACCCTTCTTTGTGTAGAAGCAGGAATTGACTAGTTGTCCAGCGAAGAAAGACCTAAGGAATTGATTTGACAATAATTAGGTTGTGAGCTTAGAAGTCACTTATATGTATTTGAGAAAACAGCCGATATATGGTAAAATGCGGACTTTATTCCAAAAAGCGGAGGAATCGATTTTATTTCCTCCCGCATGTTTGGTAGCATACCTGCATAAGAAGAGTATAGCAAAATACGAAGTAAAAGAAGGCACAAAACTAATTGTTTCATTACCTATTTGTGCCTCAGCGAAGTGAAAGGAATGTAAGTTAAGATGAGAAAATTTTTTTCTGCGCCAGTTTTGGCAGACATTTCATTGACAAATAGATGTAATTTAAAATGTGAATATTGTTATGCTTCTTCAGGAGATGAGAATAAAATTTTAAGTGAATTATCATTGGATACTTATAAGCTATTATTTGAACAGCTTGATAAAATGAATGTTCATAGGATTTCGTTAACAGGTGGAGAACCATTATTACGAAAAGATTTTTTTGAGATTCTTAATGAAGCTCAAAAGTATAAATTTGCCATTATTATAAATTCTAATGGCATTTTAATTAATGATAGTATTGCATGTAAACTTAAGAATTATCGATTTGATCGAATTTGCATTACTATTGATGGTAGTAGTTCCAAGACTCATGATGTTATCAGAGGAAAGGGAACGTTTTTGAAAGCGTTGCAAGGTATAAGATCGTTACAGAAATATAATCTTCCGGTTTCAACATTATTTACATTAAATAAAAATAATATAAATGATTTAATAGATACTATAAAACTTAATGAGGCATTAGGGATTAACTATATGTCTGTTATGGTTATGTGTCCTACCGGAAGGGCTGCAAAAGGAGCACTATTAATTAACAAAGAAAGTTGGTATCCAATTTTTTTGCAACTTAGTGAAATGAAAAGTAGAAATGAAATAAAAATAAATTTTAAAATTGTTCCACCTAATGAAGGGAATGTGTTTTGGTTGTTTTATTTTCCTTTGAAATATTATAATCGCTTGGATTTGCTAAAATATTGGAATCAAGATTATGAGAATAGTGAGGAATGTAATTTAAGTTGTCAAGCTGGAATTAAGTCAATTTCAATTATGTGTAATGGAGATGTATATGGATGTGATTTAATGATTGGAATAGATGAGTTTAAGGCTGGAAATATATTGAGAAATACAATAGATGATATTTGGAATAATTCAACTGCATTCAATAAATTAAGGAATATAGAAAAAAAAGATCTAAAAGGAAAATGCTATCAATGCAAAGAGAAATGGTGTGGTGGAGGATGCAGATCAGCAGCATTTAATTTAGATGGGAGCATTTATGGTTCTGATTTGAGTTGTTTTTGGAGTGTGGAATAGATATGGATGAAATAAAGATGTTCTGTATAAATGGAACTAAAAAAATTATTTTTAGGAAAGAAGGTAATGTATTTATTTGTTTTGACCCAATTGATTTAGAGTTTTATGAAGTAAATATGACTGGTGCATGTATTCTTTTTTTAGTTTCTGAGAAATATAGTTATAAATTTATGGTTGATACATTAATAGATTGGTTTGAATTGAAAAGAGCAAAGGTCGAGCAATATATTATAGAATTTTTTCAAACCTTTCCTATGCGAAACTTAATTATGGTAAATTTGCTAGAGTTAGGAGTTCCAAATAATGTTTCAAATTAGTAAATTTAGTGCACAGGAATTAAATAAAATAGCAATTCCACTTATTATCCAAAATATATCTAGTTTTCTTATTGGATTTGTTGATGAGATGTTTATTGGTAGAATTTCTACAGAAGCATATGGAGCGATTGGGGTGGCAGCTTCCTTAATGTTTTTTATAGCGGGGGTATTTAGCTATATTGCGGTAGCATTTAATATCATTGGTTCAAGGAAAATTGGGGAGAAGAACATAGAGGACTTTAGAAGGTGTTTGGTAGCTTCACTCATAATAGATGTGTTTATAGGATTGTTATATGCAATAACAATTCTATTGATTGGTAAACAGTTGTTTAAAATTGCTTATAGATTCTCGGGAGAAGCATTGACAGCAGCAGTGACTTATACCAACATTACTTGTCTATATATGTTATTTCAGATGATTATATTTACATTTAATTCTTATTTTAAGATTAAGAAGAAGACAAAATATATTATGTGGGGAGCGATTGGGGCAGCAGTTTTAAACACAGTATTGGATTATGTGTTGATTTTTGGAAAATGTGGTTTTGAACCAATGGGTACAGCAGGAGCGGCTATAGCCAGTATAATAAGTGTGTTGATAAATATGCTTATTTACATTTGGGCTGGTCGAAAAGATATTAGATTTTTATGGAAAGAAAAAAGTATTTATGTAAAAGAGACAATAACTTTAATTAGGACAAGCCTTCCCCTGACAGGAGAAGAATTATTGGAAGGCAGTGTCTTTGTGGTTGTGATCAATGCATTAATTGCACAAATAGGTATTATAGAAATTGGTGCATACTTGTTAGTCAAGAAAGTGCTGGATATGATAATGATACCAATGTTTATGTATGGATCTGCTGTTTTAACGTTAGTGAGTGAGAATACAGGGAGGAAGAACCGAGAAAAAATGGTGCAGATAACACAAACAGGAACAGCCATCGCAGTATCGCTTTTTATTGTAGGGGGATTTATCGTCCTCTTTTTTAGAAAACAGATTCCGCGATTGATTTCTGAGGATGAGGTATTGATTTTAGCTGCCAGTATGGTTATGCTTCCTATGATGCTAATGAACTTTTTTAATCCAATACAGACAATTTATAAATATGCCCTACAGGCATATGGAGATGGGAATTTTGTACTTTATGCTGCGGCGTTTGTTGATTTTATTATATTGGGATTTATTTTGGCAGTGTATTGGATAAAGCCTACAATTGTGATCATATTTGTAGGGTTATTTTTCAATTATCTGCTCAATTATTTGATTTATAGAGGACGATTAAAAAAGCAGATGTCGCACGGAGGATTTTAAGCACATTTTTATATGTAGTTTTACAATAAAACAAGAAACAGAGCACAATAACCTTTCCTGTTCGATTTCTTCTTGATACAGTCAGAATTTAAGTGTATACTGAAAACAAATATAATTATTATCAGAAATGGGGCTGTCTATGAAGAAAAAGTCAAAGGGTTTTGCACAGGGATTAGAAAAAGAGAAAAAAGAAGACCGGCGTGCTGTGCTAATGAAAGCTGCGAGCACAACAAGGGAGATCCGATGGGACAAGCTGGATAACACAGCGCATCTTTTTCCGGTGATTGCAGGGGAGAGTATGAGCAATGTGTATCGTATTAGCGTGACGCTGACAGAGCTGATTCACGCGGAACTTTTGCAACAGGCGTTAGATATTGTGCTGCCCAAATTTGACGGATTTAATCTGAGACTTAGACAGGGTGTATTTTGGTATTATTTTGAGGAAAACGGAAAACCAGCGCCAAAAGTTAAGGAAGAATCCGCGTTTCCGTGCAGATATATTTATCCAAACCGCAATAATAGTTATTTGTTTCGCGTCACTTACTACCGATATCGCATTAATTTGGAAGTTTTTCATGTGCTGACAGATGGTATGGGCGGCATTAATTTCCTAAAAGAACTGACCTATCAATATCTAAGGCTTGTGCATCCAGAGCTGAAGGGGGATAAAGGAGATTTGCTTGCCAGTAGCACTTCACTCAACAGAGAGGATAGTTTTCTAAAAAATTATCGCAAAAGTTCGGAGAAAGGGTATCAGACCCAAAAGGCATATTTAGTAAAAGGCGAGCACTTAAGTCCGGGTGAATTTGGAATGATGCATGGCTATATGCAGGTGCCGCAACTTAAGGAAGTATGTCATCGATATGGAGCAAGTATTAACGAGTATTTGGTGACGGTATTTATTTGGAGCGTCTACAAAGAATGTATGCATGGTTTGCCGTCTGACAAGCCAATCAGGGTAGCAGTTCCAGTGAATCTTAGGCCTTATTTTAATTCGATTACAACGAAAAACTTTTTTGCTATGGTGTCAGCAGAGTTTCATCCAGTCAATGAAGAATATACATTTGAGGAGGTCCTTGAGATAGTAAAATCTAGTCTCAAGCAGCAGATAAACAAAGAAAATTTAGAGCGTCTTTTCTCCTATAATGTCTCCAATGAAAAAGTTTTGGCGGCGAGAGCTGTGCCGCTGCTGTTCAAAAATATTGCCATGCGGGTTGTGTATACACAGTCAGCACTCGCAAATACATCGACCATTACAAATATTGGCAATATTACGGTTGATGAAGTGTACAAGCCTTATGTGGAGCTGTTTCATTCGTGTCTTGCAATGTCCAAGGGACAGCATATCAAAGGAAATATATGTTCTTATGGCTCGACGCTGGTGTTTAGCTTTAGTTATGACTTGGCTGACCCGTCTATACAGCGCGGATTTTTCCGAAAGATTGCCGCAGATGGCGTTCATGTTGAGATTGAAAGCAATGGGGTGAATTATGAGTAAATGCAGACAATGTAATATAGAAGTGCTTGATGAGACACAGCGCTGTCCGCTGTGTGGCAGTGTGTTAGAACCGACAGTAGAAGTGGAAAATATGTATCCGAACATTCGACTGAAATCTCGAAAATTGGTGTTTATTTCAAGGCTGTATTTGTTTTGTGCAATTGCAGTTGAGATTTTTCTAATAAATCTGTGTATGCTCTCCGAGGTACAATCACTGGTGTATATTATTAGTGGACTGGTACTTTTCTTTGGGTATATTGTGATTCGCTATGCAATTTTAGGGACAAGCGGGTATCTTGCAAAGACGGTAGTGCTCACCATTATAGCAGTGATTATGCTTGTGGCAATTGACTTTTCCGTAGGCTATAATGGCTGGTCAGTCAACTATGCATTTCCGGCAGGAATTTTGCTGATTGATACGGGGACGCTGGTGTTGATGGCAGTTAACAATAAAAACTGGCAGAGTTATCTAATGCTGCAGATTTTTATGGTGCTCTGCAGCATTGTGGCAATTATTTTAAATTTGGTGCATATTGTCACCAATCCCATTGTCTCTATTGTGGCGTTAAATGTCTCAGTAATCTTGTTGCTTGGCACAATCATTATAGGAGGCAGAAGAGCACGCGTAGAATTAAAGAGACGGTTTCATATTTGAGGAATTGTTTGCATTAGTGCGCAAGCATATCCTCAATAAAAATCCCGTATCCTTTGGTGCTGTCCTGCACAAGCACATGCGTGACAGCGCCTACAAATTTTCCATTTTGAATAATAGGCGCGCCGCTCATGCCTTGTACAATTCCACCTGTTAGGGACAGCAGTTCCGCATCTGTGACTTCCAAGGAAATTTGGCGATTTACAGCATCTTTTCCTGGGGTGAGCTTTGTAAGTTCTATATCATAATATTTTGTCTCACCGTTGATTGTACATAAGATTTGCGCAGCACCTGTTATCACTTCTGGTTTGAGCGCGATGGGAAGCGGCGCACTGTCCATTGTATATTCTGCCAGAAGTTCTGCGTTTGCCACGCCGTAAATTCCTTGAATTGTGTTGTCTACAATTACACCGGAAACCTGATCGGGCTTGTATTCAATGACGCCGGTTAGTTCCCCAGGATTTCCGCGTTCACCGCGCTTAACAGCTACAATCTCTGTGTGATATAAAAGTCCACTTCCAAGTTTTAACAGTTCACCTGTGTCCATATCGTTGATGCCATGCCCGAGTGCTCCAAAACGATTTTGACCATCAATATAGGTCATTGTGCCAATGCCCTGCGCGCTATCTCTCAGCCAAGCTCCCATTTTATAGACATTATTTTCATCGGCCTCTGGTTTTATTTTTACTTGAATCAGTTCTTCTTTTCTGGAAACTTGGAAAATAATCTCTGCGCCATTACTATTTTCTACATATTCTCGAATTTGTTTTTTGTCATTGATCGCTACACCATCCATTGCGGTCAGATAGTCTCCTGATTGTAGTTTGTATTCGGAGGGCGCATGCTTATCGCCGCCTGCGCCCTCGAAACTGCCAGTGTCCACTACAAGGACGCCCTGCGTTTTTACATAGATACCAATCGGGCGCCCTACAGGAGTTAAAGTGGTATTTTCTATCACTTGTATGTCCACGTCTTTGAGCGGCAACAGACCGAAAAGTTTGAGCCGCATCTGATAGGAGTTGGTTGTTTCGCCTGCTACGATTGTCAGTGGTTGATTGAGTGCGAGCACCGTATCAGAATCTGTGCTGAGTATGCCGGAGGCCGGAATGCGCAGATTGATTTCCTCGCTTGTTCCTGCCTTGATACTGATCGTACTTGGCACGCTGCTCTGATAATAAGCGTATGTCGCCCAGCAGAACAGCCCGATTGCAAATCCCAGAAAAACATATAAAAATAAAAGATATCGTTGTCTGATCTTCTCTGTTTTCATCTATTCACTACCTTACTTCGCGCTATTGTACGAAAAGTAGTATATGGATTTTTTGATAAAATAAACTTGTCTCCAATTTTTTCATAAAAAAGATAGATTGCCATTTTTTATTGCGAAAAACACAAAGTTGTTACTATTTACGGTCTGGGAGCCGCTCGCAGTAACGATTCGGGGCGATATTCAAAATTTTGCTTCGCAAAAATCGCCCCTCATTTCTGAATCATGTTCTCATGGAATGCGCAGTTCAGCGCATTCCTGATCCGTGAAAAGTAACCCAAAAACACAAAGTTCATTGTTTTTTAACGTTTATGGCTTGTTATGTCACAAAAATTAAAGTATAATGTAATATGAGACAAGTTTATACTGGCGGTCAAAAAAGCTGACCACTCAGTAAAATGTGATGCGCACATCTGCAAGTGGTATTATGTCGCTTTGCAGATGTGGATGGCGTTATACTCATGGCAAATTTCATTTGTCATGAGTATAACATAAGAAATATTATAAAGAAAGGGTGTTGTGAATGGGATTAAAGAGTGACGAGAGTATAAAGGAGTTTACACATAAGTACACAAAGGTATGTGTGGACAACAACGCCATTGATCCAGATTTGTTTGATGAGTACGGCGTAAAAAGAGGGCTGCGTGACAAGAATGGAAAAGGAGTGCTTTCTGGTCTAACCAATATTTCCCTGATAAAATCTTCGGAGGAAATTGATGGAAAAAGCGTTCCGTGTGATGGGCAGCTTTATTACAGAGGATACAATATCTTTGACCTGGTTAGAGGCTTCCAGAGTGAGAATCGGTTTGGGTTTGATGAGTGTGCATATCTGTTGTTGTTTGGAGATTTGCCGACTGCAAACGAACTGATGGAATTTAAAAAGACGTTGGGATACAGCATGACACTTCCTACCAACTTTGTGCGAGATGTCATTATGAAGGCACCAAGCCATGATATTATGAATTCTTTGACCAAGAGTGTCCTGACGCTTGCCTCCTATGATGAGAGTGTGACAGATATGTCACTGGACAATGTGCTGCGTCAGAGTTTGATGCTGATCAGTGTATTCCCAATGCTTTCTGTATATGGCTATCATGCGTACAATCATTATGAGTGTGATGAGAGTTTGTATATACATCGGCCAGATCCAAGGCTTTCTACAGCGGAAAATTTGCTTCGGATGCTGCGGCCGGATATGTCCTATACATCGACAGAAGCCAAAGTTTTGGATGCTGCGCTTGTGCTTCATATGGAACATGGCGGTGGAAATAATTCAACATTTACGACAAGAGTTGTAACCAGTGCGGGTTCTGATACATATTCGGTTATCGCAGCAGCACTTTCGTCTTTGAAAGGACCGAAGCACGGCGGAGCCAATATTAAAGTGGTTCAGATGATGGAAGACTTGCGCAGAAATGTGGATGATACGACCAATGAAAATCAAGTGCGGGAATATCTGTATCGTCTGTTAAACAAAGAGGCATTTGACAGGAGCGGTTTGATTTATGGTATGGGACATGCTGTCTACTCTATTTCGGACCCTAGGGCTTTGGTATTTAAATCGTTTGTGGAGCGGCTTGCCAATGAGAAGAAACATCGCAAGGAGTTTGAACTGTACTCAATGATTGAGCGGTTGGCGCCGGAGGTTATCGCTGAGAAGTGCAGAATTTATAAAGGTGTCAGTGCAAATGTGGACTTCTACAGTGGATTTGTGTACAGTATGCTCGATATTCCAATGGAGCTGTTCACACCAATCTTTGCCATTGCGCGTATTGTTGGCTGGAGTGCGCATCGCATGGAAGAGCTAATCAATGTGGATAAAATTATTAGACCCGCGTACAAGAGTATTGCGGAATTGAAACCCTATGAGACGCTCAAGGACAGATCGACGCCCAAATTAGATGGTCAAGACCAGAAGATATATAAACTTCCTATGAATTAAAAGGAAAAAAATTCTAAAAATATGTTGCAATTTGTGTGATATGGTGTTAAACTGATTATGTAAAATGAATGCTAGATGATAAAGAGTGGGCTTGTAAGTCCACTCTTTTGTTTGATGCACACAGACTCGGTAAAAATATGTGGTTTAGACTGCTCGCGCTCGATGCGTGGGTAGGAGAGAGTTCTCTGGTCCGGTCAGCGATGGCCGCGCATGGAAGTACATGATTATGAGGTGATCGAATGGCGAAAAAGGATTTGTATGAAGAACGTGCAGAGGCACTGTTAGTGCCAATCGCAGCGGCAAACAACTGTGAAATTTATGATGTGGAGTATGTAAAAGAAGGAAGCGACTGGTATCTGAGGGCATATATTGATAAACCAGAAGGTGTGAGTATTGTGGACTGCGAGAATGTCAGCCGTGCTTTTTCAGATAAACTAGATGAGGTGGATTTGATACCAGACGCCTATATTTTAGAAGTGTCAAGTCCGGGATTGGGCAGGGCGCTGAAAAAGGATAGACACTTTGAAAAAAGCCTTGGTGAGGAAGTCGAAGTAAAAACCTATAAGCCAATCGAGCAACAGAAAGAATTTATTGGTATCCTAAAGGCATACGACAAGGATACAGTCACAATAGAAATGGAAAATGGTTCAGAGACAAAGGATATGGTCTTTGCCAAATCTGATATAGCAATCATAAGATTGGTACTAGATTTTTAATATGAGGGGATCGAATGATTGACAACTGAACTTTAGTTTAGGAGGGTAAAGGAAAAATGAATAAAGAATTAATGGAAGCGCTGAATAATCTTGAGAAGGAGAAGGAGATTAGCAAGGAGACTCTTTTTGAGGCGATTGAGAACTCTCTTTTGACAGCCTGCAAAAATCATTTTGGAAAAGCAGATAATATCACTGTTCAGATTGATAGAGAAACCTGTGATTTTATGGTGTATGCCACAAAGGATATCGTTGCATCCTACGATGAGGTTGAGGATGATGTTACACAGATTTGCATTGATGATGCAATTCAGATTTCAAAGAATGCGGTGATTGGCGATACCATTAATATAGAAATCAAATCGAAGGAGTTTGGGCGAATTGCCACGCAAAATGCAAAAAATGTTATTTTGCAAAAGATTCGCGAGGAGGAGCGCAGCGTTGTCTACAACCAGTTCTTTGAGAAGGAGAAGGACGTGGTTACAGGAATAGTACAGCGTTATATTGGCAGAAATATCAGTATTAATTTGGGTAAGGCAGACGCGATGCTCAATGAGGCGGAACAGGTAAGGGGAGAGGAGTTTAAACCAACAGAGCGCATTAAAGTGTATATTCTTGAGGTAAAAAATACGCCCAAAGGACCTAGAATCCTTGTCAGCAGAACCCACCCAGAACTTGTAAAACGACTTTTTGAGGCGGAAGTGACAGAAATTAAAGATGGAACTGTTGAGATTATGAGTATTGCGAGAGAGGCGGGAAGTCGTACAAAGCTTGCAGTCAGGACAAATAATCCAAATGTGGATGCGGTGGGTGCATGTGTCGGTATGAATGGCGCGCGCGTCAATGCCATTGTAGAGGAGTTGCGAGGAGAGAAAATTGACATTGTAAATTGGGATGAAAATCCTGGCAACTTTATTCAAAATGCATTGTCCCCGGCCAAGATTGTTGCCGTGTTTGCCGATCCTGATGAAAAGACGGCGAAAGTGGTGGTTCCAGATTACCAGTTGTCACTTGCAATCGGAAAAGAAGGACAGAATGCAAGACTTGCCGCAAGATTGACAGGATATAAGATTGATATTAAGTCGGAGACACAGGCGAAGGATGCTGAGGGATTCCGCTATGAGGATTATATGTTTGACGAGGATGGGGACGTTTATTACGAGGAGGAGTATGAAGCGGCAGAGCATGAAGAGACGGAATATGAAGAGACCATGTATGATACATCTGATGCGGAGGATTTGGTGCTAGAAGAATCAGAAGTTCCCGAGGAGGACGGATTTGACGAGGAGGGGACTGAGGCGTAAATGGCAAAAAAAATTCCATTGAGACAGTGTATTGGCTGCGGCGAGATGAAAAGCAAAAAAGAAATGCTACGAGTGCTGCGAACAGAGGACCAAGGCATTATTTTGGATACAACAGGCAGAAAGAATGGCAGAGGCGCTTACATATGCCCTAACTCAGAGTGTATGAGGAGAGCGAGAAAGTCAAAAGGGTTGGAGAGAGCGTTTAAAATGCCGATACCTGATGAAATATATGACAGTTTGACAAAGGAGATAGAAGTGTTTGAATAAGGTGTATTCCATGCTGGGGCTTGCCATGAAGGCAGGCAAAGTAGTAAGTGGAGAGTTTGCAACTGACAAGAGCGTTAAGAGTGGCAAGGCATGGCTTGTTATTGTCTCGGAAGATGCATCGAATAATACGAAAAAGATGTTTTCCAATATGTGTGAGTTCTATAAGGTTCCAAGATATTTTTATGGGACAAAGGAAAAACTTGGGCATACCATTGGTAAAGCTATGCGTTCATCTCTTGCAATTACAGATGAAAACTTTGCAAAATCAATCATGAAGCATCTTGAGGAATCTGTTAATCGTGAGGGTGAGGAGGAGTAATATGGCAAAAATAAAAGTATATGAATTAGCACAGGAGATTGGTGTAAAGAGCGCAGAGCTCCTTGCATTATTAAAAAATAAAGGTATAGAGGTAAAAAGCCACATGAGTGTATTAGAAGACGGACAGGTAGAAGATGTAAGGAAGGCATTGAAAGCACCTGCCAAGTCAGAAGAGGCACCTAAAACAACAGAGAAAACAGCGGCAACAAGAGAGACAAAGGCGCCTGCCAAGACTGGTGAGGGGACAGTAAAGAAGAAAAAAAGTATTATATTTGTGAGCAATCCTCACAATTCCAAGATGCCAGGAGGAGCGCAGATTCCTAAAAAGGCTGTGCATTCGGACAAAAAGACTGCACCGCAGACCAAGCAGCCAGAGAGCACAGAAGGGAAAAAAGCTGTTACACAGACAAAAGCTGAAAGCAAAGAAGTTATAAAGACAATAGAGAAAACAGAAACAACTGTTGAGAAACCAACACAGAAGATAGCTCCAGAAACAGCGAATGTGCAGACTGTAAAGACAGAGCCAACAAAGAGTGAAGAACCAGTTAAGACACAAGTTCCAGTTAAGACAGAGGTACCAGAAAGTGTAGAAAAACCGGTTAAAACAGAGGTACCAAAACCTGCGCAAAAAAATGAAAATCGCGACAATCGCGAGAATAAAAATGATAATCAGCGTCGAGAGAACCGTGACAATCGAAATGATGGTCAGCGTTTTGAGAAACGCGATAATCGCGACAGTCGCGACAATCGAAATGATGGTCAGCGCCGTGATGGTCAACGTCGTGATAATCGAAATGATAGCCAGCGTTTTGAGAACCGTGACAATCGAGAGAACCGTGATAATCGAAATGATGGTCAGCGCTTTGAGAACCGTGACAATCGAGAGAATCGTGATAATCGAAATGATGGTCAGCGCTTTGAGAAACGCGATAATCGCGATGGTCGCGACAATCGAAATGATGGTCAGCGTCGTGACGGTCAGCGTTTTGAAAATCGTGATAGCCGAGAGAATCGTGACAATCGAGGAGATGGGCAACATCGCGATGGTCAGCGCCGCGATGGTCAGCGCCAGAACACAAGGCAAGGACAGAATTTTGGTGGAAATCGGGACAATAATGACCGCGGAGGGCGTGACAACAGAAGTGGATTTGGTGGTAAAAGTACAAATAAGGGCGGATTTATGCCAGAGAGTCCAATTAAAGATGCAGAGAAGCATAGAGATGAAGAAAAACGTAGAATTAGTCAGGAAAAAGACAAGCGGAACCGCAAAGATTTAATGTATGAAGAGGACGGAGACAACCTCAAGAATATAAAAGGCAAGAATAAACCAGGTAAGTTTATTAAGCCTGAAAAGAAAGCGACAGAGGCTGTTGAGGAACAGATTAAGGTTATCACACTTCCAGAGACAATCACAATTAAGGATCTCGCTGATAAGATGAAGATACAACCATCTGCTATTGTCAAGAAACTGTTTCTCCAAGGTCAGATTGTGACTGTTAACCAGGAGATAACTTATGAGACCGCGGAAAATATTGCAATTGAGTATGATATTATCTGCGAACAGGAAGTTAAGGTGGATGTGATTGAAGAACTTCTGAAAGAAGAGGATGAAAATCAGCACGATATGGTTCCGAGATCTCCTGTAATTTGTGTTATGGGTCACGTTGACCATGGAAAAACCTCACTTTTGGATGCAATTAGAAAAACGAATGTGACAGACAAAGAGGCAGGAGGTATCACACAGCATATTGGTGCATATACCGTAAATGTCAATGGACAGCGGATTACTTTCCTAGATACGCCAGGACATGAGGCATTTACTGCAATGCGTATGCGCGGAGCAAATTCTACTGATATTGCAATTCTTGTAGTGGCAGCAGATGACGGTGTTATGCCGCAGACTGTGGAAGCTATTAATCATGCGAAGGCCGCAGGAATTGAGATTATTGTTGCTGTCAATAAGATTGATAAACCAGGTGCGAATATTGAACGCGTGAAACAAGAGCTTACAGAGTATGGACTGATCGCGGAGGATTGGGGCGGAAGCACAGTGTTTGTGCCAGTGTCTGCAAAGAGCGGTGAGGGGATTGAGCTGTTGCTTGAGATGATATTATTGACTGCGGAAGTGCTTGAATTAAAAGCAAATCCAAACAGACGTGCGAGAGGGCTTGTCATTGAGGCAGAGTTGGATAAAGGACGCGGACCAGTCGCTACAATTTTGGTTCAAAAAGGTACTTTAAATGTAGGTGACTTTGTGTCGGCGGGTGCAGCGAGCGGCAAAGTTCGCGCTATGGTAGATGACAAGGGAAGACGTGTGAAAGAAGCGGGACCTTCCACTCCTGTGGAAATCTTAGGTCTGAGTGATGTGCCAAATGCGGGAGAGATTTTTATTGCACATGAAAATGACAAGGAAGCAAAATATTATGCAGAGACATTTGTGGCACAGAATAAAGAGAAGCTTCTTGAGGATACTAAGGCTAAGATGTCTCTTGATGATCTGTTTTCACAAATTCAAGCAGGAAATCTCAAAGAGCTCAATCTGATTATCAAAGCTGATGTGCAAGGTAGTGTGGAGGCAGTGAAGCAGAGCCTTATGAAACTCTCCAATGAGGAGGTTGTTGTTAAGTGCATTCACGGTGGTGTCGGTGCAATCAATGAGTCTGATGTCAGTCTTGCATCTGCTTCCAAGGCCATTATTATTGGATTTAATGTGCGCCCAGACACACAGGCAAAAACGACTGCGGAGCGTGAAGGTGTGGATGTGCGGCTTTATAAAGTGATTTATCAGGCTATTGAGGATATTGAGGCGGCGATGAAAGGAATGCTTGATCCAGTATTTGAGGAGAAAGTTATCGGTCACGCGGAAGTTAGACAGATATTTAAGGCATCTGCTGTGGGCAATATTGCGGGTTCCTATGTTCTTGACGGTGTGTTCCAGAGAGGGTGCAAGATTCGTATTACGCGCGAGGGCGATCAGATTTATGAGGGCGAGCTCGCATCACTCAAGCGGTTTAAAGATGATGTCAAGGAAGTAAAAGCAGGGTTTGAGTGTGGTTTAGTATTTGAAGGCTTTGACAGTATGCAGGAACTGGATATTGTGGAGGCGTATATCATGGTTGAGGTGCCAAGATAATATAGGAGTAAAAGTGAAATGAGAAAGAACAGCGTAAAAAATACCCGTGTCAATGGGGAAGTCCATCGTGTTCTGGCGGAGGTTATCAGAAGTGAGATAAAAGATCCAAGAATCAACCCTATGACCTCTGTTGTCACTGTGGAAGTGGCGCCAGATTTAAAGACCTGTAAGGCATGGATTAGTGTCTTGGGTGACGAGGATTCTCAGAAAGAGACACTAGAGGGGCTAAAGAGCGCAGAGGGATATATTAGAAGCCTTCTTGCAAAAAAAATCAATCTCAGGAATACACCGGAAATTCGGTTTATTCTTGACCAGTCTATCGCCTATGGCGTGTCCATGTCAAAAAAGATTGATGAAATTAATCGCGCAGACAGAAATGAATAAAAAAGTTACAGTTCAGCACAGGATTTGGCGTTGGTTCCGACACCATGCAGCAGGTGCATGGTGCGGGTGTGAAAAGTAACTCCTGTTACCATAAAAAATGAAAAGTATCTGGGAATATTTGACTTCCCAGATATTTTTGTGTATTATGTACACAGGCGTATAAGAAAATCACGCTAATATTTAGGGATTGAGTGAGGATAATAAAATTATGGAAAAAATCTGTTTGTTAGATGAGTGTAAGGACGCAAAATATATTTTGATTTCAGGACATGTCAGACCAGATGGAGACTGTATTGGCTCGTGTCTGGCAATGTATTTGTATTTGAAAAAGGCATTGCCAACTGTAAAGGTTCAGCTCTGCCTCGAGGATCCGCCTGCGGTTTTTCAGTGTATTCAGGATTTTGATAAGATTGACAACACCTATACAATAGATGGTGAGGTTGATGTGTTTATCGCACTTGATTGTGAGAAATCTAGGCTGGGGGAAGCAGAAGAAATTTTTGGAAAGGCAAAAAAACGTATTAATATAGACCATCATATCAGTAATAAACAAGGGTGTGGTGATATAAACTATGTGAATCCTGGTATGAGTTCAACAGCAGAACTTGTGTACGGTCTTATGGACAGACAATATATTGATCGGGAGATTGCTAAGGCGATCTACGTAGGAATGATTCACGATACAGGCATTTTTCAGTATTCCAACACATTACCTAGTACACTTTGCACAGCGGCAGAATTGATAGAATATGGATTTGATTTTTCAGGTTTAATTGATGAAACCTTTTATGAAAAAACCTATACACAAAACCAATTGCTTGGCAGGGCGTTACTTGAGAGTATCATGTTTATGGATGGAAAGTGTATTGTCAGTGTCATAGATAAGAAAACGTTGGAATTTTACAATGCAACAGCGAAAGATTTAGATGGAATTGTAAATCAACTCCGCATAACAAAAGGGATTGAGTGTGCTATTTTTATGTATGCGACAGGAAATCTGGAGTATAAGGTAAGTTTGCGTTCCTGCAAGTATGTAGATGTAAGCAAAATTGCAGCTTTCTTTGGCGGTGGTGGTCATATGCGGGCTGCGGGTTGTACGATCAATGGAACTTTTTATGATGTGGTCAACAATATTTCTAAACAGATCGCAATTCAGATGAAGGCATATGAAGAAAAGATGTAACAGTTCAGATAGGTATTTGCACTTTGTTGCAAATACCGTAAGACAACGTGGTGGCTGCAAGCAAAAATCCATCGCCAAAGGCGATTTTGCATGGATTTTTGTCCGTAACAATGAAGGTATCTGAACTGTTACGAAAAGATGGCACAAGAAATGAAATAGATGGCGGTGATGCATTGATAAATGGAATTATGAATATTTATAAGGAGGCTGGCTACACGTCTCATGATGTGGTGGCGAAACTCCGTGGAATTGTGAAACAGAAAAAGATAGGACATACTGGAACATTGGACCCTGATGCGGTCGGGGTTCTTCCTGTGTGTTTTGGTAGCGCGACAAAGCTGTGTGATATGTTGACAGACAAGAGCAAGGAATATGAGGCACTTATGCGTCTTGGTGTGACCACAGACACACAGGATATGAGCGGCAGAATTCTTACAGAGACACAAGTCCATGTAAGTGAGGAAGAAGTAAAGCAAGCTATAATGTATTTTATCGGTGGATATGCGCAGATTCCTCCAATGTATTCTGCATTGAAAGTTCATGGTAAGAAACTCTACGAGTTTGCAAGAGAGGGGAAAGAAATAGAGCGGCAGCCAAGACCTGTTGAGATTTTTTCGATTCAGATATTGGAGATTCGCCTGCCAGAAGTGCGATTTGTGGTAAGCTGCTCCAAAGGTACTTATATTAGGACACTTTGTACAGATATTGGGCAGAGACTTGGATGCGGCGCTGCCATGGCACATTTAACTCGTACCAGAGTTGGAAATTTTCGTATTGCGGATTCCATCACGCTTGACAAAGTGGAGGAGTTAATGCAACAGGGGACCTATGAGAATTATGTGATTGCACCCGACAGCGTATTTATGGAGTATGAAGGGGCAACGGTAAAATGTGAAGCGGAAAATGCACTTGCAAATGGAAATAAACTTTATTCGCGTCAGTTAGATTTTGACCATCACAAATCTTTTTCAGATGGGGAACAGCTTCGCGTATACAATGGAAATCATGAATTTCGAGCGGTTTATATCTTTGCGGAAAATGAAGGTGTGTTCAAACCCTGTAAGATGTTTTTATGATAGCAGGATTTGGGATAGGTGGAAAATGAAAATCATTGAGAATACGACAGAATTTTATATCGAGGAAAATACGGTTGCGGCAATCGGTAAGTTTGACGGATTTCATAGAGGACATCAAACGTTATTGGAATATTTAAGACAACAGCAGGAAAAGGGACTTAAGTCAGTGGTATTTACTTTCGTTCCCTCCCCCGCGCTATTTTTTAGCAAAGAGCCAGTCAGAGAACTTTCTACAGTGGAGGAAAAACGCCGTATTTTTGAAAATGCAGGTATCGACTATCTGATAGAGTATCCTTTCGATCAGAAGATTGCAGATATGGAACCAGATACTTACATTAAGGAAGTGCTTGTCAATAGAATCCATGCGAAATGTGTGGTTGCGGGGGAGGATATCTCCTATGGAAAACATGGTTTAGGAGATTATCAGCTACTTCAAAAGATGGCGGTACAATGTGGGTATGAAGTGATTTTGATTGAGAAGGTGCAGTATCAAGGCAGGGAAGTGAGCTCTACTTATGTGCGAGAGGAAGTCAGCCAAGGAAATATGGAACTAGTTCAAGAGCTGTTAGGAACACCATATCATGTAGCGGGAAAAATTGTACATGGACGAAGATTGGGGCGCACGCTTGGTATGCCGACAGTGAATCTTCTGCCACCAAAAGAAAAGCTGCTTCCGCCAAAAGGGGTGTATTATTCATATGTATATCTGCACAGTGATATAGGCGTGATGCCATATGACAACAAACAGTTTGCGGCAATCACCAATATTGGAACAAAACCTACAGTGGATGACCGTTCTGTCATGGGTGTGGAAACTTATATTTATGATTTTGACAGTGATGTGTATGGGGAGGAGATGGAAGTATACTTGCTGTGCCATAAAAGACCAGAAATGCGCTTTGAAGGAGTGAATGCTTTGAAAGAACAGATGGCGGTGGACATTGCAGACGGCAGAAAATATCATGGATTATAGACATGAGAAAGCCTATTGTTTGTAAATATAAGGGAATGTAAAATACTGCTTTTGACTGTTACTATTTATGGATCAGGAATGCGTTGAACTGCGCATTCCGTGAGAACATGATTCGGGAGTGAAAATTTTGCTTTGCAAAATGGGCGATTTTTGCGAAGCAAAACCCTGAATATCGCCTCGAATCATTACTATGAGCGGCTCCTAGACCGTGAATAGTAACCTTTTGACAAGAAATGACAGTGGGACAGCGTGAGATTGTTATTGACAGACTGGGGATTCAGTGATATATTAAATCTGTAATTTATATGTAACAAAATTGTAACATTAATTAGATATGCAATGAAAAGGAATTGATTGGGAGAATGAACAAGAGAAACAGATGGAAGTATACAGGGGCGGTCGCAGGAGCAGGGCTTGCAGTTATATTGTTTAGCAGCGGAGTATACGCAAACACCAGTCCGAAAAAAGAAGAGGAAATTCGAGTTATCTCGTTTGATACTTCAGAAAATAACAGTGAGGAAACTGTGGAGGCAGAAATGCTTTCCGCCGAGGAAAGTTCAGAGTCTATTTCCAGCGAAGAGAATTTGACAGAAGAGGCAGAAACTGTGTCAGAGAGTAACACAGAATTGAATAGCACACAAGAAAGTTCTGGTTTGTCGACAGAATCCGGGGAAGTACTTGACAACACAGAGGAGCCAGAGGCAGAAGCGACAACAGTAGATTTGGGTTTGTCAGCGGGAGCAGGAGAAGTGCTTGACAACACAGAGGAACCAGAGACAGAAGTGACAACAGCAGATTTGGGGCTGTCAGCGGGAGCAGGAGAAGTGCTTGATAATGTGGATGAACAGGCAAGGAGTACAGAGGCGCCACAAGAGTCACAGAAACCTAAAGATTATTGGGGATATACAAATCTTGGGATTGCGCATGTGGATAACCATTTAAATATTCGGCAGGAGCCAAACGAAAGCGGTAAATTAATTGGAAAATTGCCAAAAGATGCAGCGTGTGAGATTTTGGATATTGATGAGAATGGATGGGCACATATTAAGTCTGGAAAAGTGGAAGGCTATTGTAGTACAGAATTTCTCTACATGGGAGAGGAGGCGATTGCGCGGGGGCACGAGGTTGCTTCTATGATAGCGGTGGTAAATACACAGACATTGAAAGTAAGAGAAGAACCAAACACAGATTCCATTGTAATCACGCTGATTCCGCAGGAAGAAGAACTGGAAGTTGTCGAGATTATGGACAACGACTGGGTAAAATTTCTGTTAGATGATGAGGAAGCATATGTGTCTGGAGATTATGTTGACGTGGAGGAACGACTTGAGAAGGCTGTTACACTTACAGAGCTAATGTATGGTCAAGGAGTCTCCGATGTGCGTGTAGATCTAGTGCAGTATGCAAAACAGTTTGTTGGCAACCCTTATGTCTGGGGAGGAACAAGCTTGACAAAAGGTGCGGATTGTTCTGGTTTTACTCTGAGTATCTATAAAAAGTATGGTGTGAGTCTTCCGCATCATGCAGCGTCGCAGGCACAGATGGGAACGAAGGTGGACTACAGTTCTGCGCAGCCAGGAGACTTGGTATTTTATGCAAAGAATGGCCGCATTAATCATGTAGCAATCTACATAGGTAATGGGCAGGTGATTCATGCGTCAAGTCCAAAGACAGGAATTAAGATTTCGAGTTGGAATTATCGTACTCCGGCGGGAATTAGAAGATATCTACCCAATTGATATAAAAACGGTAGAAATGAAGGGAAAAATTGTGTTGCATAATCAAAGTTCCTGTGATATACTGATTGAGTATGCTGTTGGTACAGTATACAGGATGAGCTGATACCCAGTGTCGGGACACTCCGACCCAGACTTGGTATATAGCGGTTATAATAGATTGATTTAATGGAGGATTTTTACAATGATTTCTAAGGAAAAAAAGCAGGCGATTATCGCTGAGTATGGCAGAAAGCCTGGCGACACAGGTTCACCGGAAGTACAGATTGCGATTCTGACAGCAAGGATTCAGGAGTTGACAGAGCACTTGAAGAAGAATCAAAAAGACCATCATTCAAGACGCGGTCTTTTAAAAATGGTTGGTCAGAGACGTGGTTTGCTTGACTACTTAAAGGGAGTTGACATCGAGGGATATCGTGCGCTTATTGAGAAGCTTGGTATCAGAAAGTAATTTTTGAATACTTATGCATTTGGAGGAGCGGAATTGTCCGCTCCTTTATGTACATTCAATCTGTGTGCGATTTGGATAGGAGCTTGTTTCGAGACCGCTGAAAAGTCTATGAATCAATTTTCATAGATTTTTCAGTAGTTTCGGCAGGTTCTATCTAACAGAAATTAAGAAAAAATGGTTTGTGAGAAAAGAAAAGGAGCGAAGTAAAATTGTATGGAATACATGACATTCAGTGAAAAGAAAGACAAATCCTACAAATCCTACAGTATGGAGTTGGCAGGACGTATATTGACAATTGATATTGGAAGAGTGGCAGCGCAGGCAAATGGAGCAGCGCTGATGCACTATGGAGATACGACAGTACTTTGTACTGCAACGGCATCAGATAAGCCAAGAGATGGTATTGACTTTTTCCCACTCTCTGTAGAATTTGAAGAAAAACTTTATTCGGTGGGTAAGATTCCAGGAGGATTTAATAAAAGAGAAGGCAAGGCGAGTGAGAACGCAATTCTCACAAGCCGCGTGATTGACAGACCAATGCGTCCATTGTTTCCAAAGGATTACAGAAATGATGTTACATTAAACAATATGGTGATGAGCGTTGACCCAGATTGTCGTCCAGAGTTGGTTGCTATGATTGGATCTGCGATTGTCACTTCCATATCCGATATTCCGTTTGATGGTCCTTGTGCAACAACACAGATGGGACTTATCGATGGGGAATTTGTGGTGAATCCAAATCAGGAGCAGTGGAAAAACGGTGATTTGCAGCTTACCGTGGCTTCCACAAGCCAGAAGGTAATTATGATTGAGGCTGGCGCAAACGAAGTGCCAGAGGACAAGATGATTGAGGCGATTTATAAGTGCCATGAGATCAATCAGACAATTATTGCATTCATCAATCAGATTGTGGCGGAAGTTGGTAAAACAAAGCATGAATATACAAGCTGTGCAATTCCAGAGGAAATGTTTGCTAGAATAAAAGAGATTGTTCCTCCAGAGGAGATGGAGGTTGCAGTCTTTACTGATGAAAAGCAGGTAAGAGAGGAGAATATCCGCAAGATTACCGAGAAACTTGAGGAAGCTTTTGCAGACAATGAGGAGTGGCTTGGCATTCTTGGGGAAGCGATTTATCAGTATCAGAAAAAGACCGTTCGCAAGATGATTTTAAAAGACCATAAGCGTCCTGATGGTCGTGCAATTACACAGATTCGTCCGCTTGCGGCTGAGATTGACATTATTCCAAGGGTACATGGTTCGGCAATGTTTACGCGTGGACAGACGCAAATTTGCACTGTTACCACGTTGGCGCCGTTGTCAGAAGTCCAAAAGATTGATGGACTTGATGAGAATGAGACAGCAAAGAGATATATGCATCATTATAATTTCCCTTCCTATTCAGTTGGTGAGACAAAGCCGTCGAGAGGACCTGGAAGACGTGAAATTGGACATGGTGCTTTGGCAGAGAAGGCACTTATACCTGTGATTCCGCCCGAAGAAGAATTTCCATATGCGATTCGTACAGTATCTGAAACTTTTGAGTCAAATGGTTCTACATCACAAGGTTCTATCTGTGCATCAACGATGTCATTGATGGCAGCAGGTGTACCGATTAAGAAGCCAGTAGCGGGTATTTCTTGTGGTCTGGTGACAGGCGAGACAGATGACGACTATATTGTGTTAACCGATATTCAGGGACTTGAGGACTTCTTTGGCGATATGGATTTTAAGGTTGCTGGAACAAAAGACGGTATTACAGCCATTCAGATGGATATCAAGATTCATGGTTTAACCAGACCGATTGTCGAGGAGGCGATTGCAAAGACAAGAGATGCCAGAATGTACATTTTGAATGAGATTATGCTTCCGTGTATCAGTCAGCCTAGAACAACTGTTGGTGAGTATGCTCCAAAGATTATCCAGACGAAGATTGATCCAGAGAAGATTGGTGATGTGGTTGGACAGAGAGGCAAGACGATCAATACGATTATTGAGCAGACTGGGGTAAAGATTGACATTTCTGATGATGGTTTTGTAAGCATTTGCGGTACGGATCAGAAGATGATGGATAAAGCGTGCGAGATGATTAAGATTATTACGACAGACTTTGAGGCTGGGCAAGTATTTAAGGGCAAGGTAGTTAGCATTAAGGAGTTTGGTGCATTTCTTGAGTTTGCACCTGGAAAAGAAGGTATGGTTCATATTTCTAAAATTGCAAAGGAACGCATCAATCATGTGGAAGATGTATTGACCCTTGGTGATGTTGTTACTGTAGTATGCCTTGGCAGAGACAAGATGGGGCGTATTAGCTTCTCAATGAAGGACGTGGCACAACAATAATATATACTAGAATTGACATGAGGGAGACACTTATGAATAGGAGTCTCCTTTTCTTATGCACACGGACGCAGAAAGAAAATATGCAGCTAAAGCTGCCGTATCCGGCACGCGAGTAGGGAAGATGGAACTTCTCTACTCGATTGCGCAGACCCGTGTATTTTACTTGGTTTGCCTTTGAAAAAATAGAAATTATATGAAACTTTTTGTATTCTTGTTACCCTATATAAATGAAGGGAGTTTAAAATCCCTGATCCGGTACAATACAGTGCCATGGATATCCAAAAGAACTATTATAAGTAGTTGTCAATGTTATAATACCGGAGGAGGACAATGAAACAAGAAGAACTGGAATTTTATATTAATACATATGGCAGAGATTTATATTCGTTTTGCTGTTGTGTGACACATAGTCGTCAGGAAGCGGATGATTTGTATCAGGACACGTTTTTAAAAGTGTATGAACAAGAGCTGACTATCAAGATAAATCCGAAAAGCTTTTTGATGGGAGTTGCATTGAATCTTTATCGAAATTATAAGAGAAAAATGTCTGTGCGACAGCGCATTGCAGGAATTAGTGCATCTTTAGATGATCATGTTGAGAGTATTCCTATGGAGGGATTATTGACCGAAGATATGATAATTTCCAAAGAAGAGTGCCAGATTGTGCGTGAGACTGTCAGAAAGTTACCAGATAAGTATCGGATTGTGATTCTCTTATTTTATATGGAGGAGCTTTCACAGGCGGAAATTGCGAAAATGTTGCGGATTTCTGAAAGTGCGGTAAAGACAAGGATACACAGAGCAAAGAAAATTCTAAGGGGAAAGTTGGAGGGGCTAATATGAAGAGTAAAATAGAGTTGTTATTGGAACAGGCTTTGACTCCGATGGAATTGCCAAAACAAGAATTGAATGACCAGATTCTTCAGAAGGTAAAGGAGAAACAGGATATGAAAAATAATCAGGTACGTTACAAAAGTAGGATTTCCATGGCGGCGATGGCGACAGCATGTATTTTAATACTGTGTTCTAGTACCGCTTTTGCAGTATACAAATATTTATCGCCTGCGGAGGCAGCGACAGAGACAGATGATGATGCGCTACGGGAAGCATTTTTGAGTGAGGAAGCAATTTTGGTAAATGAGACGCAGGAAAGTGGTGGATATAAAGTTACGCTTTTGGGAAGTGTTGCTGGCAAGAATATTGGTGATTTTATGGGAATAAATAATAATGGGGAAGTTTTGAATAACAGAATTTATACGGTTGTAGCAATTGAGCATGCTGACGGAACGCCAATGCCAGATACAAGTTCTGATGATTATGGAAAAGAGGCATTTTATGTATCGCATTATATCCGTGGATTAGATCCGAATGTTTATAGTTTGATGAGTATGGGAGGTGGATATACAGCATTTGTCAAAAATGGCATACAGTATCGGATTTTAGATATGGACAATATTGAAATATTTGCGGATAAAGGGATTTATGTGGGTGTTAGCACAGGGACATTTTATGATGCAGATGCTTATGTATATCATGTGGAGACAGGAGAAATAAGTCGCAACGAAAATTATTCCGGTGTAAATGCGCTGTTTCGGCTTCCAGTCGATGAGAGCAAGGCTGATTCTGTAGCAGCAGCGGCTTATTTAAAGGCATTTGAAGATACCATGAATCAACCGTCAAAACCGATTGAGAAGGATGCCGTGGATTTGAATGTAGATGCATTTATGGAAAAATTGACGCCGGAGAATATTGATGAGTATGCTGTGCCAGTGGAATCGACAAGACAGACTTGCACGATTGATAAAGAAAAAATGGTTCATTATTCTTACAAAATGGATAATAGCGAAAGAAATGGGGTAATAGCATTTGAGACACTGTTTCCGAATGGTAAGATTGGAATAAGTCCTGTTTTTAATTGTGACTATTCAGAGAATGGGCTTGCAGATTTGTGCATTGATGTATTTGTATTAAATGATGATGGTACAGTTACTTATACAGTTTATCAGCCAAAGAATGTTTGATTTTTCTATCAGTGCGGTTGCATCATTTTGAAATAATTCAACCGCACTGATAATAATTTTTTAAACTTGACATAAGATGTCATATTTTAGTGGATATAATGTGGTTATTCAGTAACAAAACTGTAGGAAAACAACTGAATCACTACACTATTATAAAGGAGAATGAGAGTATTATGGCAAGACCAACAACAAAAGTAGATTTGATGGAGGCTGCAAACAGTGGCTATGAGGAACTGAAAAGTTTTATTGTATCAATGACAGAACAGGAATTATCAACACCGTTTGATTTTTCTAAGGATGAGAAGAAAAAAGAAGCACATTGGCAGCGTGACAAGAATCTTAGAGATATTTTGATACATCTGTATGAGTGGCACAATCTGACTCTAAATTGGGTGGCGTCCAATCAAAAGGGGGAGGTGAAACCTTTGCTGCCAAAGCCGTATACTTGGCGAACCTACGGTCAAATGAATGTATTTTTCTGGAAAAAGCATCAGAACACATCTCTGGACGAGGCAAAGGCATTGCTAGAGCAGTCGCACCGAGAAATTATGCAACTGGCAGAGCATTTTTCTAATGAAGAATTGTTTTCAAAGGGAGTTTTTGATTGGGTAGGAAACAGTCCACTTGGTTCTTATTTTGTGAGTAATACATCAAGCCATTATGCATGGGCATTAAAAAAGCTCAAGGCACACCGGAAAAATTGCAGAGGTGAAAAAAGATAGAAACACTCTTTTTCTTGTCCGAAACATTGCTGTGTGAAAATAAATCGAGCAGAGAAAGGCATTTTCCTGCTCGATTTTTTCTCTGAACGAGTCAGATTGTTGGTTGATGCAGGACAAAATAATCAGTATAAATTTTGTGATCGTGACCTCCAATCAGGTTTTCCTGCGAGGCAACAAACCCTAATTTTTCAACAGCAGCTTTGCGTTCCGTCGCAAATGCAGCAAGTGCATGGTGCGGGTGTGAAAAGTAACCTCAAATTTTACATTAAGAATTGACGAATTATTGATGTTAACCTATAATAGATAAATAAGTTAACATTTGGAGGGGATACAGATGAATTTTACAGAAGAATGCAGACAAAAAATATACAATGGCGAAAATATTACACGGCAGGAGGCTATTGCACTTGTAAAGGAACCGTTAGATGCGTTAACAACAGTGGCAGATGAAATCCGAAAACATATGTGTGGAAATCGATTTGACATGTGTACCATTGTAAATGGCAAGTGTGGAAAGTGTTCGGAGGACTGCAAATATTGTGCACAGAGCGCACATTATAATACAGATTGTCAGGAAAGTTATCCCCTGTTGCAGACAGAGAAACTTTTGGCAGGAGCAAAACAGAATGAGGAACAAGGAGTGCTGCGATACTCGATTGTCACATCAGGAAAACGATTGAGTGATCGGGAAATTGCGCAGGTTTGTGAGAGTATCTGTGTAATTCGCAGAGAGTCAAGCATTGAGATTTGTGCATCTTTTGGACTTTTAAATGAAAAGCAGTTTATAAAACTTAAGGAAGCGGGCGTCTCAAGAGTGCACTGTAATCTGGAATCTTCAAAAGGATATTTTCCTAAAATTTGCACGACGCATACATATGAGGAGAAAATAGCGGTGATAAATGCGGCAAAAAGTGCAGGGTTAAGTGTGTGTTCTGGCGGAATCATGGGACTGGGTGAGACAATGGAGGACAGGATTGATATGGCATTGGACTTGCGGGAATTGGGGATAAAATCTATTCCAGTAAATCTTTTAAATCCAATCAAGGGAACTCCTTATGAAAAGAATCGTATTTTGACAGAGGAGGAATTTTGTCGTATTATCGCTCTTTTTCGGTTTCTCATACCAGATGGAGATATTCGGCTTGCTGGTGGAAGAGGTCTTTTGAGAGACAAAGGAAAGAGATGCTTTCAAAGTGGTGCTAATGCTGCAATATCAGGAGATATGCTTACGACAACGGGGATAACTGTGTCTTCCGACAAAAAGATGTTAGAGAAGTTGGGATTTTCTATTCTTAAGTAAAAATTAATAAATTTTAAATAATTTTTAGAGAAATTTTAGAGTGTTTTCGTGTATAATATTATCTGTAAAAAATTTGTAGCTAAGTGAAACCTTTTTGGAGTTTAAAACGTCTAACATATATAGATAGACTCTCGGAGTTTGTAATGGGGATTTTTATGCGCATACATCCATAAAAGGATTGTTAGCAAAGCCGATGGGGACTTGGCATGCGGGTAGGGGAAGAAAAATCTTCTTTACTCGATTTTTGCGAAGAAAACAAAGAGACAATAGGGAGATACACTATGGGGAATCAGGCACAACAGAGTCAGGAGCTGGAGCTGTGGGAGGTTGTTAACTCCTCTGGAAATAGGAGTTCTTATTCCAGACAGGCAAGAACGAAAAGACAAAACGTACAAAACAGGACAGAGAATAGATCACAGACCATTGATATTATACCTCAAAGAACACAAACAATTAACAGGACGAGAACCACAAGACAGTCCACAGTAAGGACAAGCATTAACAGGGCTGAACCAGCAAGACAAAATATAGTGCACACGGATATTAGGAGGGCGAGAACCGCAAATGGAAATCCTGTGAGAGTAAGGCAGCCGCAACCTCAATATCGGGAGCCAGACAGAATTAGGACAATTGCTCAAAACACAAAATCATATTCAAAAATGAAAAAAGCAAAATGTCGCGCCAGAATCAATCAATGTCTTGTTATTTTATGGATCACAGCAATGTGTGCAGCGATTGCTTTTATGGGAAAGACATATTATCAAAGTATGCATAGGACACCAATAATTATGAGCAATATGGAGGACAAGTCTTTGCCGGAGGAAATTCTTGTTGCGGAAGACGAAGAAAAAAAGCCTACTATTCAGGAGCATTTTCTAACAATCAGTGAGTACAATCGTCCTGGAACAAAACTTGCGAAAGTCAACAATATATTTGTACATTATACAGCAAATCAAGGGACATCAGCAGCACAGAATAGAAGTTACTTTGAAAGTCTTGGTGTGACCCATGAACGGGCAGCGAGCGCACATTTTATTATTGGCTATGAAGGAGAGATCATTCAATGCATTCCGTTGGAGGAGGAAGCATATGCAGTGGTAGAGCGAAATAAGGACTCTATTTCCATTGAGTGCTGTTATACTGCGGCAGATGGCTCGTTTACGCAGGAAACTTATGATTCCCTTGTGGAGATGTTAGCATGGCTGATTGATAAATATAATTTAAAACCGCAGGATATTCTACGCCATTATGACTGTGGTGGGAAAAAGTGTCCGATTTATTATGTGGAACATGAAGATGCTTGGCAGAAACTGCTCTATGACGTGGAACATTATGTTTTATAAGCTTACAAGTAAAAATTCTCTATACATAACACACTTTTATTGCACCGGAATAATCAGAAGAGATTGTTCCGGTGCAGCCTTTTATGCACACGGACACGGAAAGGAAATATGCCGCCGGCGAGTTGAAGAAGTAATCTTCCCTGCTCGGTTTTCTAAAATTCAGAATTTCTGAGACTTTTTATGACTTCTTGTGCATTAAATGGTTTTGTAAAGAACAGCTCAGCACCCTCTCTTAGTGCATCCATAAGTTTATCTTTCTGACCAGCAGCAGAGATCATAGCAACCATTGCATTAGGATTATGTTCTTTGATTTTTCTGAGCGCTGTCACTCCATCCATTACTGGCATGGTGATATCAAGAGTAACAATGTCTGGCTCCAATTGCTTATACAATTCGACACCTTCCAGACCATTTGACGCTTCACCAACCACTTGATATCCGTTTTCATTGAGCAAATTGATCAAAACTTTGCGGATAAGAGAGGAGTCATCTACAACAAGTACAGTAGGCAACGTGCTGGAAGCGCTGGTACAAAGTTCCGTCTTATTTAGATTTAGTGTGTGGGCGTTGTTTCCAGGAACAAAGTTTGCATCCGCTGAGATGATAAGATCAAATTCCGAGTCATCAATATACACAGGCATACAGTAAGCATTGCCTGACAGTTGTTGATTTAAGTAAACTTCTGGTGGAACCATTTCGATAAAGATATCATCATCACTGAGCACAGAATCAAAAAGTCCATTGTTTAAGTTGGCAAATTCACAGACGGCATCATAAACTTCATCACTGCTTGTGACAGCGACTGTCTTTGCATAATTTTGGGCCAGCTTAATAATACCATCTAGTTCGTTGGTAGCGCCAAAACCAAGAAAAATATTGTAGTCGCCGACAGATTTTTGACCGGCCAGCATGCTGTAGGAATATTCTGAGGCTTTTTTCATTCGCCCAAAATAGAAATTGTTAGTGACAAATCGAGTGAGATTTCGCATAACTAGACCTGCCAAATCCGTGATCATTGGATCGCGAACGGTGGCAAAGAGTGGAACGATTGACTCGAAGTCATCTTTTTTTACGGCTTCCAGTTCATCATCTGTGAAGCCGTGCACTTTCTGAAAGTTATGAAGATGTTCTCTGACCGCATTCATGGACAAACCAATTGTATCGATTAGCGATTGAAAGAATTTCATTACCAAATCACTTTGCATATTTAGAAGATCTGACACTTGATTTTCTGTAAGATAACCAAGTTCGATTGCAATGTCACCAAAACGACGGTCCTGTTGTGTCTGGTGATGGTTGATTTCTTCTGCCTGTTCATTTGTCAGTAATCCTTCTGCAACGGCAATGGTTCCCAGTTTAACATGAGTTTTCTGAATTTCCTCCTGAAAGGAATCTCTCTGTTCAATTGTAATAGCTGACTGTTTGACCAAATAGTTACTAAATAGTTGAATAAACATAACAATTCGCACCTTTCTTTGTTGTGTTGTTCGCGATATCAGAAAAATCTATTTTATATTTATTGTATAAAAAAAATAGGAAATAGACAACCATTATTTCAAAAAAATATTACACATAAATCATTTTAGGTTTGTTTCAAGGTATAATAGTTGTATAATAATAGAAAGTGTATTGATTTCTTAGAAAGGACTATTCTATTAGTAGAAAGTTTATTTTCAGAGTATTTGATGGTGCGCAAAATTTCAAAAGACTATAATATTATCAAGGGGGTAGAAAATAATGGATGAACAACAAAACAAACAGAGAATGCATAGTGTCAACGAGCCAGCAAGGGGGACAGAACTGGTGAGTGGACAGATGTTAAAGAAATTTCGACGGGAACTGGCAATAACGAGGTTGATGTGTATTGTCACTTCAATACTTATTGTTTGCTTGCTTGCGGGGGGTGTCTATGTGCTGCGACAGGTGCAACCTATATTGGAACAGGCCGCAGCAGTAGATGTTGAAAATATCAATGAGACGCTCAGCCAAGTAAAATCTTCACTGGAAAATGTGAATTTAAAGCAGGCTGCGGAAACAATGCAACAAGTGGCAGAGACAATAGAGTCTGTGGATCTGGAAGCATGGAACAACGCGATTGACGGGTTGGACACTGCGGAGCTTTCCAAGACACTGGCAAATTTAAATGATGCGGTGGAATCGCTGCGCCAAATAGAAGCCTCAATCAATTCTGTATTTGGCAGAAGATAACAGTTCCTTAGGAAAATTTTGATGCATAAATAAATTATAGGGTGATTTATTTCAGTGGAAATAAAATTTGACATGGTGCAACAGGATACGTATAATGTTCTATAGATGTACGAAAGATTATGGATAAAAAGTAGAAGGAGGATTTTGTATGGCAGCATTTAGCGGCTTGGAAGATATGGATGAACTTGCGGCGAAAAAGAAGCACCAGCAAGAACAGGAAATTGATGATATTATTCACATGCTTGACAGCAAGACTGAGAGTGGTGTGAGTCGAATAAAAGTAAATGTGTCTGACGAACAGCAGGAGGGCACAGTCAATACACAGTACCATCATGGACGCTGTGATGTGGGCAGTCCTTGGTCCAAAGGAACTGTGAGAAACTTTGGCTGTGATTAGGACTAAAAAATAACGAAATAAAGAAATGAGGTACGGTTATGGCGCTGAATAAGAAGCCTGTTCATGGCATGAAGGATATTATGCCAGAAGAGATGCAGATACGAGATTATGTGATGAGTGTAATCAAGGAGACTTATGGAAAATTTGGGTTTACCCCGATAGAGACACCCTGCATGGAGAATATAGAGAATTTGAGTAGCAAGCAGGGCGGCGAGAATGAAAAGTTAATATTTAAGGTATTGAAAAGAGGAGCGCAGCTTAATTTAGAAACGGCAAAGACGGATGCAGATGTCGTTGATTTTGGGATGCGCTATGATTTGACTGTCCCACTGGTTCGATATTATTCAAATCATGCAAATGAACTCCCATCACCTTTTAAGGCATTGCAGATGGGAAATGTGTGGAGGGCGGAGCGACCACAGAAGGGCAGATATCGCCAGTTTATGCAGTGTGACATTGATATTCTTGGCGAGGAGTCTAATCTTGCGGAGATTGAGTTGATTCTTGCGACAACGACGACGCTCGGTAAACTTGGCTTTCAAGGTTTTGAGATTCGCATCAATGACAGAAGAATCTTAAAAGCGATGGCTGCTTACAGTGGATTTGATGAGAAGAATTACGACAGTATTTTTATCACACTGGACAAGATGGATAAGATTGGAATAGAAGGCGTGGAACATGAACTGCTTGAAGAGGGATATAACAGTGCTATTGTTGAGAAATATCTCGCACTTTTTAAAGGATTAAATGCAGCGGAGGATGCGCTGGCATTTATGGAAGAAAAGCTGGCAGGTTTTTTGGAAGAAGATGTTCTGGCAAGTTTTCGAGAGATTATAGAGAGTGTAAATGCCACAAAGGGAGATTATTTCAAATTGATGTTTGACCCTACGTTAGTGCGCGGAATGTCTTATTATACGGGGACAATCTTTGAGATTGCAATGCCGGAATTTGGCACAAGCTGCGGGGGTGGCGGGCGCTATGATAAGATGGTGGGAAGATTTACAGGAAAAGATGTACCAGCATGTGGTTTTTCTATAGGATTTGAACGCATTATACTAATCTTGCTGGAAAACGGATTTAAGGTGCCAAGCCAGAGTAAAAAAGTGGCGTATTTAATTGAAAAAGGAGTATCAGGAGCTGCGCTGTGTGATATTATTGCAAAGGCGCAAGAAGAGCGGGAAAATGGTACGCAGGTGCTGGTTGCACGCATGAACAAGAATAAAAAATTTCAGAAAGAACAGCTTACAGCAGACGGTTATGAGGAGATAAAACAGTTCTATAAAGAAGGATTGAAAAATTAGGCAGAATATGGGAACAAAAGTAAAAAAAGTTAGAATAAAAAATCTGAAGAAGAAAAGGGCGCTTGCGTTTGAGATTATTGAGCGGTTAAAGGAGGCGTATCCGAACTCGGACTGTACGTTAGACTACAATGAGGCGTGGAAATTGTTGGTGAGCGTGCGTCTGGCAGCACAGTGCACTGACGCAAGGGTCAATGTGGTGGTGAAGGGACTCTATGAAAAGTTTCCCACGATTGAGGCGCTTGCGGAGGCGGAAGTTTCAGAGATTGAAGACATTGTCAGACCCTGCGGGTTAGGGCACAGCAAAGCGCGGGACATCAATGCTTGTATGAAGATGCTTCGAGATGATTTTGGCGGGAAAGTGCCAGAGGACTTTAAGGCGCTGTTAAAGCTTCCGGGAGTTGGTAGAAAAAGTGCAAATCTTATTATGGGTGATGTGTTTGGAAAACCTGCGATTGTGACGGACACACATTGCATCCGGCTTACAAACCGTATGGGGCTGGTTGATGATGTGAAAGAGCCAAAAAAAGTAGAGATGATTTTATGGGAACTTATTCCGCCAGAAGAGGGCAATCAGTTTTGTCATAGACTTGTAGACCATGGCCGTGAGATTTGTACAGCAAGGACCAAACCATATTGCGATAGATGTTGTCTGGCAGATATTTGTAAGAAACACATATAGAGAAACATATGAGTCATAAGGAGCTGCAGGAAAATAACGAATGCAAGTTGCGCAGGATATTTCTTCGAGAATGTATGTCAAAAAACGCAGTGTAGCGGGCTACGGCGAGGCTTTTTGGCATGCATAATCGGAGAAATAGACAAGTCAAGATGCGTCAGTTACTTTTCTACAGATCTTAAGTTGTATTGTGGAATGAAATTTCAGACATACTAAAAAATAAAACAGGATGGGAATTTTATGCCAGAGCAAGAAAAATTAATTTTTCACCCGATTTCGCTTGATGACAGGGATTGGATAAACGAGAAACTAAGGGAAGACAATCTGAATCTTTGTGAATATACGTTTGCTAATAATTTTGTCTGGTCAAACGTATATCGTGTGCAGGTTGGCTGTGCTTATGGGTGCGGGGTGGTCCGATACAGAGGACAAGAGAATTATCAGTACTCTTTTCCGTTTGGGAATGGAGATAAAAAGGCGATGATTGAGCACTTGAGAAAAATATGTGTGGTGCATGGCTGCAGGTTGGATTTTTATCCGCTCACAGAAAAGTGCAGATATGAATTGATGGATTGGTTTCCGGGAATGTTTGAGATTTATGCCAATCGAGACAATTTTGATTATGTCTATACAGTAGAGAAACTTTCTACGTTAAAAGGGAAAAAACTGCATGGAAAACGCAATCATATAGCGCGTTTTATGGATGATGGTGACTGGCACTATGAACCACTCACAGAAAAAAATATGGATGAGTGTCGGCTAATGGCAAAAGAATGGACTTCTCTGCGCACGGAGAAATGGAATGAAGAGATGGCTTTGGAGATCGGGGTATTGGAAGTGGCATGTTGCAATTTTAATGCGCTTGGACTCTGCGGCGGTGTTTTGTATAAGGGAGATAAGATTGTTGCATTTACAATTGGAGAACAGTTAAATTCAGATACCTTTGTGGTCCATTTTGAGAAGGCATTTCCAGACCTGCAGGGTGCATATCCCATGATTAATCAACAATTTATATTGCATGAGGCACAAAATTATCAATATGTAAACCGGGAAGAAGATACCGGAGATTTGGGACTGCGCAAGGCAAAACTTTCCTATTATCCAGATTTGCTGGTGAAAAAGTACACTGCTGTGGAGAGCCAAGTTGTCTTTGCAGATGAAAGGCAGAAGGAGCCTCTTATTGAACTGTGGAATCAATGTTTTGGAGACGACAGGCAATATATTGAGTTGTACTTGGAAAATCGTTTCAATACAGAAAATATGTTTGTGATTTATGAAGACAACCGACCTGTCTCAATGGCAAGCCTGCTGCCGGTACAGGTTACAATCAATGGAAAGAAGGAAAATGCTCGCTATGTTTATGCAGTAGCAACACTTCCTGCATACCGCAACAAAGGTTATGCTGCAAAAATTATAAAACATGCTGCGGAAAGGGTGAAAGAACCATTGATTTTGCAGCCAGCGGACAGGGATTTACAAGAATATTATGAGAAGCTTGGTTTTGTGGATGCGTTTGGTGAAAGTCCCTGTTGGATTTATGCTGGCAGATGTACAGAGACAGCTAATGTTCCATCAATTAAGGAAAAGGATTTACAGGCGGCAGAGATTGTTTTTGAGCAAGGCGAATTGGAGGGGCTTGGAAGCTGGTCCGCTTATGACGCCAACGAGAAAGATTACAAGCTGGTTCGTGATACAGTGCTAGATAGGGAAGGCTATGTGGAATGGGACGAGCAAGCCATTGCATATGCTATCAAAGAGAATCAGTTTTGTGGTGGAAGGACGCTTTTATTGACCAGCATAACAAGTGATGTCGAACCGCAGCGCGCTGTGCTGATGTACCGTGTAGAAAAGGATGGCCTTCACATTATTGAGACGACGCTCAATGATGAGGAACTGTATGAGATTTTGCCAGAGTTGCTTTTATACACAGGGACGACATGGGCGTTTGAGCGCAATATGGGTGGAATGATACTGTTGTCAGAGCGTTTTGCAAATTGGGATTGTAAAGAAGGATATTTGGGATTAACTTTAGGATAAGTTATTTTAGATAAAAACAGACAAAAAATATCAATAAAAATGATTCATTTTAACAATTCCAAAACAAAGAAATGTATGCTATGATAAGAAAAAGGCAATGAAGAGAACCAGTAACCATATGAAATATTTCAGAGAGTTGTCGTTTGGTGCGAGACAGCATAGGAAATGTGGTGAACTCATCTTGGAGCTGTGTGCCTGAAAAGATATTTTGTCAGTAGGGTGCAACGGACGACCTGCCGTTATCAGGGGGAAGGCATAATTGTGCTGAATGAGTGTACACTTTTATCCTCTCTTGTATAAAAGTGTGAAGTAGAGTGGTACCGCGAGAGATTTCATAAAGTCTTTCGTCTCTACAACGGTAATGTTGTGGAGTCGGAAGACTTTTTCATCGTTACCAGACAAAATTTCGAGAATAAAATGGAGGAATGAGACATGGAACATGCAAACAAATACGAGAAATCATATTTTTTACCGCCAGTCTGTACATATGATTGGGTGAAGAAGGACGCGATCACGGCGCCGCCAATCTGGTGTTCGGTTGATTTGAGAGACGGGAATCAGGCACTGATTGAGCCAATGAGTCTCGATGAGAAATTACATTTTTTTGAGATGCTTGTGGAGATTGGTTTTAAGGAGATTGAAGTGGGCTTTCCTGCGGCATCGGAGACAGAATATGAGTTTATGCGCGCTTTGATAGAGCGCAATATGATACCAGATGACGTGACTGTGCAGGTGCTGACGCAGGCGCGGGAGCATATTATTAAAAAGACTTTTGAGGCGGTGAAAGGGGCACCTCATGCGGTGATTCACCTCTACAATTCAACGTCGGTAGCTCAACGTGAACAAGTGTTTAAAAAGAGCAAAGAGGAGATTAAGAAAATAGCTACAGATGGTGCAGAGCTTTTAAAGAAGCTTGCGGAAGAAACTGATGGGAATTTTTCTTTTGAGTACAGCCCAGAGAGTTTTCATGGCACAGAGGTGGACTATGCAGTGGAGGTCTGCAATGCTGTGTTGGATATCTGGCAGCCAACAGTGAACAAAAAGGCAATTATTAATATTCCGACTACAGTTGAGAATGCAATGCCACATGTGTTTGCAACACAGGTAGAATATATTCATAAAAATTTAAAGTATAGAGATGCCGTTGTGCTTTCTGTGCACCCGCACAATGACCGCGGCTGTGGTGTGTGTGATGCAGAGCTTAGCATTCTTGCTGGTGCAGACCGCGTGGAAGGAACGCTTTTTGGAAATGGAGAGCGGACGGGCAATGTTGATCTTATTACGGTGGCAATGAACATGTATTCGCATGGTGTTGACCCCAAACTGGATTTTTCTAATATGCTAGAAATCAGAGAGAACTATGAGCTTTTTACACGTATGCATGTACATGAGAGACAGCCGTATTCTGGTGATTTGGTATTTACAGCGTTTTCGGGTTCGCATCAAGATGCTATCGCAAAGGGAATGCAATGGCGGGAGGAGAAACAGACACACAAGTGGACGGTGCCTTATCTGCCGGTTGATCCAAAAGATGTGGGTAGAAATTATGATGCGGATGTGATTCGCATTAACAGCCAGTCTGGAAAGGGCGGTGTCAACTATATTCTAAAACAAAACTATGGAATTTCACTTCCGTACGCAATGCGTGAGGAAGTGGGATATCTGGTCAAAGATGTCTCTGACCAGGAACACAAGGTCCTCTCACCACAGTGGGTTTATGATATTTTCTGTGAAAATTATGTGGATAATCTGCCGTTGTTCCAGATTAGTGAATGCCACTTCGAGCAAATAGATGGCATTATGGCGGAAGCAACAATTGTTTGTGGCGATAGGAAGACCCCTGTAAAGGCGAATGGCAATGGTCGTCTTGACGCGGTGAGCAATACCATCAAACAGTATTTTAATGTCAGCTATCAGCTGTCGGATTATGAGGAACATGCGCTTACAAAGGGTTCATCTTCCAAGGCAATCGCATATGTAAGCGTCACTTGCAACGGCGAGAAATTCTGGGGTGTCGGTATGGATGACGATATCATCAAGGCATCGATTCACGCGCTTTGTGTCAGCGTCAACAAACTGCCGCAGATACAGAATAATGAGGCTTGTCGGGACGAGCGCATGATAGAGATTTTGAACTATATCCAAGCAAATTATCAGGCGATTGCGCTCAGTGATGTCGCAGAGCATTTTCATCTGTCAGAACCATATCTGAGCAAATATATCCATGAGAAGTCGGGGAAAACTTTCGGTGATATTTTGATTAATATTCGTCTGAAAAAGGCAAAGACACTGCTGCGAAATGGAAATATGACTGTGGAAAATGTAGCGATGGCAGTTGGATATCCAAATGTAGAACACTTTAACCGTATTTTTAAGAAAAAAATGGGAATGACACCTGTTCAGTGCAGAAAAGGCGGTCAATAATTTATGCAAGAAGAGATTCGAAAGATACTTGCGCAATATGCAGATGAACAGTACAAGGAATTTTCGGCAGGATTGATTCCTGGAGCAAAGCCTCTGATAGGAGTTCGACTGCCGAAAATAAGACAGCTTGCAAAGAGCATTGTAAATGATAAGAACAATAAGGAACGGTGGCGGCAGGAAACTGCCGCCTATGATGGTATCTATGCGGACTTGTTTTTCGAGGAGACTATGATTCGCGGTATTCTTATCAGCTATGGAACAGCAAAAAAGGAGATTTCTTGTGAGGAAGGGATTGCCTATCTAAAGGATTTTATTCCATATATTGACAATTGGTCTGTGTGTGACTGTTTCTGCAATTCCTTTACTTTTGCAAATAGGTATCGAGATGAAGTCTGGACATTTTTACAGTCATATTTGTATTCGGAACAGGAGTTTGAAGTTCGAGTGGCGTTGATTTTACTCTTGAGCCAGTATTTAAAATATGATGTGAGTAACAAAAAAATTTCAAGGAACAGAAACATACATATAGAAGATATTGCGCAGACACAGGCAAAGGATGAGCGTTCTATACAGACAAAAACGCAATACCCTTATCTCGAAAAGATACTTGCGACATTGAACCGCCCATTTTCACAGGGATATTATGCGCAGATGGCAGCTGCATGGTTGTTGGCCGAGACTTTTGTGTGTTTTCCATACGAGACAAGACAGATGCTTGCGAACGATTGTCAGATAGATAACTGGACTTACAATAAAGCTTTGCAGAAAATACGGGAGTCCTTAAACCCAGATAGGGAAGTGAAGGAATATGTGAAAAGTCTCAAAAGGGGATGACAAATCTCGAAATAAATGGTAAAATTTTTGAGAGATTGGAGGAAGCATATGAGTAATTTTAAGGAAAGCCTGTATGAGAAAAAAAGTTTTATATACCAGATTGGTGATATGTACTATGCAATTGGCGCCAATACTTTTGCAAAAGTGACAGACGCGCAGGAACTCGACAATATGGAGTTGTTTCAGAATGCCCTGAAAAAGAACAATGACAGACAAATCGCAAAGTATATGGATAAACTTATGCGTATTGCCAATTCGTATCGTGTTGACGCAAGAGAGCACTACAAGTTGCAGGAGAAGCTTTTTCAGTTTATAGACGGGATTGAAGCAAAGGATAAGACCGCCTATCATAATTTGCAGCAACAGGTTTTTCAGTTTGATAAATTGATTCAAAAATATTAATGATTGTTTTGGAAAGTTTTTCGTGTTGGAATAACTTGAAATAGCATAGGATATTTGGTAGAATAACATAGGTACATAAAATATAGGACAGGCAGCAAGTGGAAATATGAGGCGTTTTATAAAACATTCTATCAAGCAGGAAATTGCCTTGATCTTTATGGCGGTCATGGTAGGAACAGTGATCCTCTGCTGGATTATCAACAATAGTTTTCTCGAAAATTTTTATATACAGAACAAGAAGAGTGCCATCAAAGATGCGTATTCCAGAATTAATGAGGTGGTAACTATTGGGGATATCTCTTCGGAGGCGTTTGATGTCGAACTGCGGAAAATTTGTGATATGTACAATATTAGTCTTTTGGTGATTGACGCCGGCTCCAACATTGTGAAGTCCAGTACCAGAGATGTCAATAAGCTGTTGCGCAGGCTGTATGATAATTTTTTTGACCCAGATAAGGATTTTATCTATTTTGATGAAAATGACAAGTACTATATGGGGACTGCCGTGGATAGGTCCACGAATACAGAATATTTGGAGATGTGGGGGATTCTCAATAATGGAAATTTATTTTTGATTCGTTCTCCGCTTGAGAGTATACGTGACAGTGTGAAATTGTCCAATCGTTTTCTGGCGTATGTAGGGATTATGGCAACCATGATTAGCACAGCATTAATCTGGTTTGTTACAACAAGAGTGACACGACCGATTATGGAGCTAAAAAATATCTCTGAGGAGATGACAAAATTAAATTTTGAGAAAAAATACGAGAGTCGCGGACAGAATGAAATCGATTTGCTTGGAGAGCATATGAATGCTCTTTCTGCCACTTTGGAGAAGACAATCTCTGAATTGAAGACTGCGAACAATGAATTGATGCGGGACATTGAGAAGAAAGAGCAGATTGACGAGATGCGCAAAGAATTTCTGTCTAATGTCTCCCATGAACTAAAAACGCCAATTGCCCTGATACAGGGATATGCAGAGGGGTTGAAGGAATGTATCAACGACGATACAGAAAGTAGGGATTTTTACTGTGATGTCATAATGGACGAGGCCGGAAAAATGAACATGATGGTGAGAAAACTTCTCGATTTGAATCAGCTTGAGTCCGGGAATGATGTGATTACTATGGAGCGTTTTGACATTACAGCACTTATCAATAATTTTATTGTGTCCGCAGACATTCTGGTCAGTCAGAATGGAGTGCATTTGCGGGTAGATGATTCTGCGCCGATTTATGTGTGGGCGGATGAATTTAAGACGGAGGAGATTGTAAGGAATTTTTTTAGCAATGCAATAAACCACGTCAATGGAGAGAAGATTATTGAAATTAAGTATAGGCTGATTGAGGGAGAGAATAACAGCAAGGTGCGAATCAGCATTTTTAATACAGGGGAACCAATACCGGAGGAGTCGCTGCCACATATCTGGGAGAAATTTTATAAGGTGGATAAAGCGAGGACACGGGAGTATGGTGGCAGTGGAGTAGGATTATCCATCGTAAAGGCGATCATGGAATCCATGAATCAGCAGTACGGTGTTATCAATTATACCAATGGTGTGGAGTTCTGGTTTGAACTTGAAACCAAGTAAATGGAGGTGTTTGTTTGAAGAAGGGGAAAGTGTTAGGGCTTATTGCCCTGTCTGCTATATTGCTGACAGGGTGTGTGGATGCCATGCCGGAGTTAACAGCAGAACAGTCAGATATCATTGCGGAGTATGCGGCTGGGCTGTTGCTAAAATATTCACCCAGATATCAATATAGAATTGTGAGTGAGGAGGAGTTGGCTGCCGCAGTTGCTGACAGACAGGACGTTTCGGAATCGGAGTCAGAACCAGCTATGGAGCCAGAACAGACGCAGTTACCAGATGAAAATATGCCGGAGGCGCCATCAGAAGATACACCAACAGAACAGGAAAAGCAACCAGCGCAGATTTTGTCGGCGGAAGATATTGATTTTGCAGCAGAACTAGGTATTGATGATCTGATTGTTCGATATCAATCTTTTGAGGTGTGCAGTTCCTATCCGCAAAACAGTACTGGATTTAGTGTGGATGCCGCCAAAGATAAAAAACTGCTGATACTGCATTTTGATTTAGAAGGTCTGCCGGAGGAAGATGTAAATTGTAATTTTTTTGATTGTGACATAAAGTTGCGTGTAAATATCAATGATTCTGTGTCTGCCTCAGTGCTTCCAGCAATGCTGCCCAACAATATTATCACTTATATTGATGTTGTGAAAGCAGGGGAGACTGTCGATGTGGTGGCAGTGGCAGAGATCAATGATATGACAGAGGCAGATATTCAATCTATGGTATTGCAGGCATCGGCAAATGGAAACAATTGTATAGCAAAATTGAAGTGATTGTGCTGTAATCCATTTTTAAAAATATGGTTTCAATTAAGGAACTGTAGAAAAACAACTGACGCATCTTGACTTGGCTATTTCTCTGATTATGCATGCCAAAAGCCTCGCCGTAGCCCGCTACGCCTACGTTTTTTGACATACCCCTCGAAGAAATATCCTACGCAATCTGCATCACTTATTTTCCTACAATTCCTAAGTCTTGTCTGAACAGTAATATGAACTGTTACAAAATATGAAAAATTTTCTGAAAATATTTGTAATTAATCCTAGACATATGTTATAATTGATGACAGATAATCCGCAGGGCAGTGATAGAAAGATATTGAGATCAATATCTTGTAGAATGGAGGTTTAATATGGAGACTAAGATTCTCTTAGAGAACGGAACAAATGAGTTGGAAGTATTGGAATTTGTGGTGGATGGAAATTCCTACGGCATTAATGTGGCAAAGATTAGAGAAATTATTCCCTATTCGCCCGTGACACCTGTACCAAATGCGCATCCGAGTGTAGAAGGTATCTTTATGCCGCGTGATGCGATGATTACGGCGATTGATTTGCGCAATTGTTTACAGCGTGGACAGTCCCAGCCGGGCGGTTTGTTTATTATCACAAGTTTTAATAAACTTGACATTGCGTTTCATGTTGATTCCGTGATCGGCATTCATAGGGTTTCATGGGTTGATATTATTAAGCCGGGAGCTACAGTGACAACTGCGGAGGACGGTATTTCTACAGGTATTATCAAAATAGATGGGAAATTGATAATCATTCTTGATTTTGAGAAGATTATTACAGATATTAATCCTGAAACGGGATTGAAAGTGACTGAGATTGAAGCGTTAGGAGAGCGAGAAGACATCGAAGTGCCAATTCTAATCGCGGAGGATTCATCCCTGCTTCGGAAGCTTATTATTGATTCTCTGAAGAAAGCTGGGTATGACAATATTATTAAGGCTGAGAATGGTGAGGAGGCATGGGAGTACATAGTAAAATGTCGTGATGCAGGAACACTGGATCGGGATGTGCATCTTTTGATTACAGATATCGAGATGCCTCTTATGGATGGACACCGCCTGACAAAGCTTGTGAAATCAGATGATGCAACGAAACATATACCGGTGATCATTTTCTCTTCCCTTGTCAATGAGGAAATGAGAAGAAAGGGTGAAGAGCTGGGTGCAGATGCACAACTGTCAAAACCTGAAATCGGAAATCTTGTAAAAGTAATCGACGAACTGCTTGCAAGATAGAAAGGATAGAGCCGGGATTTATGCCCGGCTCTATCAGTGAGGAAATGGCATGGATAAAACAGAACTCATCGAAAAACAGAAAAGATTGGAAGAGAGCATTGCAGATGCAGATATGGTGCTTGTAGGCGTCGGCGAGGAGTTTAACGAAAGCTTTGAAGATATTGGTAGTTTTCCGCACTTGATGTCTGCGTTGGAAGAGGTTGATATCAATCAGACACTAGAGTGGACAGTGCCTTTTTTAGAACATCGTTTTTTGATTGAACACAATGAGGGCAGACTGATTCGCGCATACAGAAATCTGTATGAGATGATTCAGCACAAAAATTATTTTGTGATTACGACCTGCATTGATGAAAATATAAGAAAAGCGGCGTTTGATACAGGGCGATTGGTAGAACCTTGTGGAAATTATGAGCTGTTTCAGTGCAGCGAAAAGTGTTGTAGTGAACTGTATCCTTCCAAGGATTTTTCCGATTTAGTTTATCAGGCGATTTTGGATAATGTAGGGTTGGATTCCCTTGAGATTCCAAAATGTCCTGTCTGCGGTAAAGCGCTCGCATACAACAATATATTGTGCGAACAAAATTATGTGGAAGAAGGATATCAAAAGCAGTGGGAGAAATATACAAAGTGGCTGCAAGGGACATTGAACAAAAAATTATGTATTCTTGAACTTGGCGTAGAACTGAATCTGCCCAGTATTATTAGATGGCCTTTTGAAAAAGTGGCATTTTATAATCAAAAGGCAAGTTTTTTTAGAGTAAATGAATCGCTGTATCAGATGACAGAGAATCTGAGCGACAAAGGCGTTAGCATCGCTAAGAATGCAGTAGACTTTTTGCTGGAATGGAAATAGATATAGGCTATTGGAATCTTTTTTGCAATATTCGGCATAAAAGACACTAAAAGTCTACTAGATAGAATACGGAGGGGAATTGTCATGAACTCAGAAGAAAGTTATCTGGACAGTTTGCTAAGAAATATTTTGAATCCTGAGGCAGAAGAACCCAGGAAAGAGGAATCGCAGATAGATACTGTCGCGGAAGAACAGACAATACAAGAAGCAACATTAAAGAGAACAGAGAAAATGGAATCTGTGACAGATACTTTGGAGGAAACCCTAACCCCAGAAGGGATAACGAATATTGTGGAAGAAGCATTGATTCCAGAGGAGACGACGGAACTTTCTGAAAAAACATACAGTATAGAGGAGCCTTTGCTATCAATAGAAGAATTAGAAACTACGGAAGGGTCAACTATTTCTGAGGAAGTACAATTTCCGAAAGAGACAGTGGACTTTTCAGAAGAATCACCAATTATTGAAGGCATGGCAGATTTGCCAGAAGAACCACCTATTTCCGAAGAATTGCAAATGCCAGAGGAGAAAGCAGACATCTCCGAAGAATCTTTGCTGCAAATGTCCGATATATCTGAAGAGCCATTGGAACAACAACCTGAAAATCTATTAGATAGTTTAGAGGATTCATTAATTTCAGAGGAATCCTCGTTATCGGAAAAGATGCCAGAAAGTACAGAGGACTCATTACAACTCGAAGGAATGGCTGATTTACCAGAAGAAACACTTATTTCAGAGGAGCCGTCAATTCTCGAAGAAGTGACGGATTTACCAGAAGAAACACTTATTTCAGAGGAGTCATCAATTCTCGAAGAAGTGACGGATTTACCAGAAGAAACACCTGTTTTAGAGGAGCCGTCAATTCTCGAAGAAATGACGGATTTACCAGAAGAAACACCTGTTTTAGAGGAGCCGTCAATTCTCGAAGAAATGACGGATTTACCAGAAGAAACACTTATTTCAGAAGGATTGCAAATACCAGAAAAGACATCAGACTTTTCTGAGGAGCCGTTGCTGCAAATTCCTGAAGATCTACAGGATATTTTAGGAGAAACTCTATTGCCAGAAGAGATACCAGAAAATACAGAAGATGCACTGCAACCTGAAGGAATGACAGACCTGTTAGAAGAAATAATGGATATTCCAGATACGTCTGCATTACAGCTATCGGATAGTTTAGAGGAGTCATTAATTCCGGATACCTCTTTACTATTGGAAGAACCAAACGATATTTCAGATGAAACATCGATATTGGATTTGGCAACAGATTTTACAGATACAGATGTTATTGAATCGGCAGAAGGGCTGACGACTGCCGTAGAAACAAATGCAGAAGAATCTGCCCTAGCGACAGCGGGGACATCGGATTCTGGAGAAGAATTTGGTTTGGAGGATAAAGAGATGCCGGAATCAGATGACGATCTTAAATTGAAAGATATGGAGATTCCTGAATTGTCCGATTTAGGAGTTTTTCAGGATAATGAATTAAATATAGACGGACTGGGAGATGCGATTCAGTCCGAGACAGAACGTGAGATAGCAGGCGAGCTAAATATTGATGAATTGGGGCTTGACAATGAGGATTTGACAATGCCTATGTCGGATTTTAATATATCTGACTTTAGTATGTCTGACTTGGAAACGCAGGATACAGAGGTATTGAGCAGTCTAGGAAAGAATTTGGATATCGATATTCCAGATATTTCTGATGTCTCTGAAAATTCTGATATTCTTAGCGATAGCAGCGAGAGTGACACTTCTATCAATATGGACGACAATTTGGAAGATGTACTCAATATGCTTGATGATGACGCAGAGCTTGCAGAAATCAATGATATGCTCAAAAAGTCAGACAATAATGAGCCAATACAGGATGACATGATGGATTTGCTGAATCAGATGGCTGACGATGAAGCAGCATCTGTCAATGCAGGACTGAATCACTCAGATGAGGATGATGGTGGAGTGCCGCTTCCAGTAATTCCACAGTCTGTGTTGGAGGAGACGCAGCCAGAAGTAAAAGCAGAAAGTGATGAGGACAAAAAGACAAAGAAGGCTGCAAAAAAGAAGAAAAAAGTTAAGGAAACAGAAGATGCGGAGATAGAGAGTAAAAAAGAACCTGGAAAATTAGCTAAATTTTTCAATATGCTGACCGAAGATCTGGTGCCAGAACCGACGGAGGAAGAGCTTGCGGCTGAGAAAGAGGCAAAGAAGGCAAAGAAGCAGGAAGAGCAGACCAAGAAGGAAGAAGAAAAACTTGCCAAAGATGAGGAAAAGAAGACGAAAGCAGAAGAAAAAGCTGCTGCGAAGAAGGCAAAACAGGAAGAAGCCGCAAAAAAGAAGCAGGAAAAGAAGGCTCAAAAAGAGGCAAAACAGGCTGAAAATGATAAAAATAAGCGCATTCCGCCAAAAAAACTTGCAGCGGTTGTTGCATTTGGAGCTTCTGTAGGTGGAGCGGTGCTCGTTGCCACAAATGTTCTTTCCACGCAGGGATTTCTTCAAACAGCGCGAAATGCATACTATAAACAGGATTATAAAACAGTATATCAAGCTACTTATGGCATGGAACTTAACGGAAAAGACACAGAGAGTTTAATCCAAAAAAAGAGTGAAACCATATATAAGATTCAGAGAAAGTATGACTCTTATCAAAATAATTTGAAGATGGGACGTGAACTGGAAGCACTGGATGCATTGCTTCAGGGGCTTGCGGTTTATGATACTGTAAATGCAGATGCAGAAGCGTATGAAGTGACAGCAGAGGTAGATGAACTCAAATCAACGATTTGCAGTATCCTTGAGACAAAATATCATCTGGACGAGACGCAGGCAAGAACATTGCTTAGCAATGAAGATCCGCTGACATACACGATTGCATTAAATGATGTCATAACACAAAATTAGGATATCGTCTGGAAATGTAGTAAACGGCAAATAATTTTGTTGTTTACTATATCTTTTTTCGGTACAGGAAGGACGGAAGTACGTATGATAGCAATTATTGATTATGATGCTGGCAATATCAAAAGTGTGGAGAAGGCTTTGACAGCGCTGGGGCAAACGGCTGTGATTACAAAAGACAAAGATACAATACTCCATGCAGAAAAAGTGATTCTTCCAGGGGTCGGCGCATTTGGAAAAGCGATGGAGCGGATTAGAAGTTATGGTTTGGATACGCTAATTCAGGAGGTTGTTGCGAAAGATACTCCTTTTCTGGGAATCTGTCTGGGATTGCAGTTATTGTTTGATTCCAGTGAGGAGGCACCAGGAATCCCAGGATTGGGAATCCTACATGGAAAAATTCAAAAAATTCCAGACAATGCAAGGTGGAAAGTACCGCAGATTGGATGGAACGCGCTAACGTTTCCAAACAGTGGAAGACTTTTTCAGGGGATTGCTGAGAATGCTTATGTGTATTTTGTGCATTCCTATTATTTGCAGGCAGAAGAGCCAGAGATTGTGACTGCTGCGACAGAATATGTGGTCAATATTCACGCATCTGTTGAAAAAGGGAATGTATTTGCTTGTCAGTTTCATCCAGAGAAGAGTTCAGAAGTGGGATTGCAGATACTAAAAAATTTTGTGGCACTGTAAAGAATTGTAGAAAATGGAGAAAACAATGATTACAAAAAGGATTATTCCGTGTTTGGATGTGAATGATGGACGCGTGGTCAAAGGTGTAAATTTTGTCAATTTAATTGATGCGGGAGACCCAGTGGAGATTGCGGCGGCATATGATAAAGCGGGCGCGGATGAAGTGGTGTTTTTGGATATTACGGCGTCATCGGACAATCGGGCGACAAAGATAGAAATGGTTCGCAGAGTGGCGGAAAAGGTATTTATACCATTTACAGTTGGCGGGGGTATTAGAACTGTCGAGGATTTCAAGGCGATATTGCGAGAAGGAGCAGACAAAGTGGCGGTGAACAGTGCAGCGATCATGAATCCATCACTGATCAGTGACGCTGCGGATAAATTTGGCAGTCAGTGTGTTGTTGTTGCAATTGATGCAAAGCGGCGGGCTGACAATGCCGGTTGGAACATCTATAAAAACGGTGGACGTGTTGATATGGGTATGGACGCTGTGGAGTGGGCGATCAAGGCAAGTGAACTTGGAGCAGGAGAAATTCTGCTTACAAGCATGGATTGTGATGGAACAAAAAATGGCTATGATATTGCGCTTACCAGAATGGTTTCTGAAAATGTTTCCATACCGGTGATTGCGTCAGGTGGAGCAGGAAAAATGGAACATTTCTATGATGCTTTTGTGGAGGGAAAGGCAGATGCAGCGTTGGCGGCGTCGCTTTTCCACTTTAAGGAACTTGAGATCAAAGAAGTTAAAGAATATTTAAAAAATAGAGGGATTTCTGTAAGAGTGTAAGGCTCGATAATAAGAATAAGGCTATAATAAGTTTTGTGGCAGCAGATCAGAACAAGATTTTTGTTTGATGTATTGTGTGCAAAAAGAGATACGAAAGGAGAAAAAGATTATGGCAATGTTGACAGGTGAATGGTTAGAGGCGATGCAGGATGAGTTCCAAAAAACGTACTATAAGGAACTGTATCAATTTGTAAAGGAGGAGTATGACAGTACATTGGTATTTCCTCCTGCGGATGATATTTTCAATGCGATGCATTTCACACCGCTAAATGAGGTGAAGGTGCTCTTGCTGGGGCAAGACCCTTATCACAATGTAAATCAGGCACATGGCTTGAGTTTTTCAGTACTTCCAAGTCAGACAAAGCTGCCGCCCTCTCTGCAAAATATTTATAAGGAATTGCAGGAAGATCTCGGCTGCTATATACCAAATAATGGCTATCTGAAAAAGTGGGCAGACCAGGGCGTGCTGCTTCTCAATACTGTTTTGACAGTGCGTGCGCATCAGCCAAATTCGCATCAGGGCAAGGGATGGGAAAAATTTACGGATGCGATTATACAGGCGGTCAATGCCCAAGATAGACCGATTGTATATCTGTTGTGGGGAAAGCCAGCACAACGCAAGATACCAATGTTGACAAACTCGAAACATCTGATTTTGAAGGCAGCACATCCAAGTCCACTGTCCGCACATAACGGATTTTTTGGATGCAAACATTTTAGCCAGGCGAATGAATTTCTGAAAGCGAATGGAGTCGATCCGATTGACTGGCAGATAGAGAATATTTAATCTAAAAACATCAAATTAGAATATTTTTAGTAATATATAACATAATTTATGTTATTTTTGTGGAAAAAACGTGCGTCAAAACAGAAAAAATATAGGTTATGTTGCACAAAAAACGCGCGAAAAAGAGGTATTGTCAGCCTTATTTGTAAAATCAGAATTATGTAGGCTATTGACAAACTTTTTCAATGTAAGTATAATTAAATAGTCATTTGACATAAACTTACTTTAGTATATTAAAGCGAGAGCTTATGTCGGGAATAGTAAGTGAAAGCAACAGTTTAGTCAGGTCAGCACATTTTTTGTGCTGACCGTATACGAGGGCAGTGGCTGCAGGCGGGGTTTTAAGGACCTTGTACATAAGTGAAGGCATCGGAACTGTTACAGAGTTAAGTGCAGTGGACAATGGCGTTCATAGGCACTTTTTTTACATTTTTGTGTCATTTGACAGATTTAATTTGGCTTTTAACTTATTTTTAGGTTAAAACATAGTTATTTTTAAGGAGGTAAAAAAAGTATTATGAGAAACAGAAAACGGGTTCTTGCTGTTTTGTTAGCAGGAACGATGGTTGCCGGTTCTTTGGCAGGCTGTGGTTCTAAAGGCGGTTCTGATACACCTGCTACAGATACCCCTGTGGCGGAAAATAATAAACAGACAGAACAGGCTGGCACAGAGACATCAGGCACAGAGGAGACAACAGCGGGGGAAGAAGAGACTTCTGTAAAGAGCATGGCGGAACTTGCTGAGATGGAATATGATGATCGCTCCACTTATCTGTATGAGCAGAATCTTGGTGAGTTTTATGAAATTTATCAGGAGGCGAAATCTGAGATTACGGATCTTTCCAAACGGTATGCTATGATGGCGATTGCCGAAGCAAAACTTTTGGAATCTGGTGTATTGAATCCACAGACTGCACAGGGTGGTACCTATTCGATATCAAGAAGGGTTCCAAATACGGAGACAACAGTATTGTGGGGAAATGATGAGTACAGATATCACAATCTGCTTGTGACAACAGAGCTGATAAAAACGGCGGACAGAACAGAGATGAGACAGAAGTGGGCAGAGCTGCGCGGCTCAGGAACTTATCTGGAATGGGCGAAAACATATCTTGCAGAAAAAGGATATGAATTGAAAGATTCCTATGCAGCACACTGGTTTGCCTCAGATCCAACTACGTGGGATATCCTTTCCACAAGTCAGACGGTTGACAGCTACGCAACAGTAAATACATATGATGGTCTGTTGGAGTATGATTGTGAAAATGTACAGCAGCCTGCTTTAGCGACAAGCTATGATGTGTCGGATGACGGACTGACCTACACATTCCACATTCGAGAGGGTGTTGATTGGGTTGATTCACAGGGCAGAAAAGTTGCGGACGTCAAGGCAGATGACTGGGTTGCAGGATTTCAGCATATGATTGATACAAACGGCGGACTGGGCGATTTGGTTGATGGCGTTGTGCTGAATGCTTCTGGATACATTTCTGGCGAGATTACAGATTTTTCACAGGTTGGTGTTAAAGCGGTTGATGATTACACGTTGGAGTACACACTGGAGGAACCACTGCCATACTTCCCAACCATGCTTTGTTACAATGTATTTGCACCGCTTAGCAGAGATTACTATACATCACAGGGCGGTAAGTTCGGCGATGAATTTGACAGTTCGGCAGCAGATTATACATATGGAAAGTCTCCGGACAATATCGCATATAATGGTCCATTCCTTATTACAAATTTTACTTCTAAGAGCGTGATTGTATTTAAGCAGAATGAGTCTTACTGGAACAAGGACAATATGACAATCAAGTCTATGTCGTGGCCATATGAGGATCAGTCTGATGCTACTAAGATGTACAATGATGGCAAGAGTGCTACATTGGATCATGCTCCTCTAAATACTTCTGAGGTAGAATCCGCAAAAGCAGATGGATTGTTCGACGAATATGTATTTATCAGTGACACGAATGGATCGACATTCCCAATGTACTATAATTTATACCGCACTGCGTATGCAAACAGCAATGATGAGACAAAAGTAGTATCTGTTCTTACAGACGAGGAAAAGGATCTGGCAAATGCTGCCCTTGGAAATGCAAATTTCCGTCTTGCACTTTCTTTCTCTATGGATAAGGCAGCAATACAAGCACAGCGTGTAGGTGAGGATCTTAAATATGGAAGACTCAGAAATACTTATGTGCCAGGAAACTTTGTGACACTTGAGAATGAAGTGACAGTCGATATTAATGGAACAGCGACAACATTTCCAGCAGGTACAGTCTATGGCGAGATTGTTCAGGCGCAGATTGACGCGGATGGAATTCCTATCAAAGCATTTGACAAGTCGGCAAATGATGGTATAGGAAGCAGCGATGGATATGATGGATGGTACAGCCCAGAAAATGCTGTTACATATCTGAACAAGGCAATTGAAGAGCTGGCTGCACAGGGAGTAGTAATTGATGAGGAGCATCCTGTTCGTCTGGAGCTTCCATATACATCCAGCATTGAGTGGGACACCAATCAGGCAAATGCTGTAAAGCAGTCTGTTGAAGGTGCTCTTGGCGGTAAAGTAGAAATTATTCTTGCAAATGGAGCGGACAGCAATGAATGGTATTATACGGGATACTATACAGACTATGGATATGAGGCAAATTATAATATCACAGATGTGTCTGGCTGGGGACCTGACTATGGTGATCCTGTAACCTATCTTGATACATTTTTACCTGATTACTCAGGCTATGTAACGAAGAGTCTTGGTATTTTCTAATACACTATGCTGCGAGGAAACGGCTTTTGCCGTTTCTGGCAGCAGAATCGAGCAGGGAAGGCTATTTTTCCTACTCGCGCGCCGCCGATGCGCCACTTTAGTGGCATATTTCATCTGCATCGGCGTGCGCATAAAAAGTGGATAGTTTGCGCTTGCGCCCAAACTCGCAGATGAAGCAAGAATGGGAGATTGATATGGCTAAATATTTATTGAAACGTTTATTTCATGGATTGTTATCTGTAATTGCGGTCGTGATACTGATTATGATTATGATCTATTCCCTGTTGGACCGCAATCTGATCTTTGCGTCCGATCCAGTGTATACCAAGCAGCAGAATAACCAAAAGATAACATACAAATATCAGAAATGGGAAGATTACGGTTATCTGGATTATGTAACTTACTCCGATTATTTGAATATTTTAACTTCGAGCGGAGAGATTGATGAGGAGACTAGAACCGCAGCGGTTGGATTTGGGAGAACTCCTGAGAAAGATTCGGATCTTGTAAAAGAATATATAGAAAAATTTACAGAACATTATAAATCACAAGGCTATACAGTTGAGCGGTTGGACGCCGTGTTAATGGGAAAAAAGAAAATTGCCAGCGGTGGGCAGCAACAGCTTTTTGCTTATAAGAATATTCCGTTAGTCTCGCGTGTGTGGAATTATTTTAGCGGAATATTAAGTATCGACAATATTAATAAAATTGAAAACGATGTGGGAGATCGCGGGATTTCCTTTACTTTATATGACCCCGTTTACGGCGGGGATACCTTCTCACCGGCTATCATTGGAAATGGAACAGTACATAAGTATCTGCTCTATTGTGATTCTAAATTTCCGTTTATTCATCAGAATATTTTGAGCATTCAACTAGGAACTTCCTATTCTGTCAATACGGGAGTGGATGTATTTACAACAATGACAAAGACACAAGGGTCGTTTATTAACTCGACGATCACTTATCCAACTGGTTTGGTGGAGGAGAGTGCAGATGACTTGCATTCCGCTACATATCTGGCGGATTCTCTACATTCGAGTCTGGTATATGAGACGCGGTACACAGATGATTATACAGTTGTGGGCACAGTAAAAGGCGGTTTGTCCAAGATAGGATACTCTTTCCTGATTGGTATTATTGCAACGGTTTTGGCGTATGTGCTTGGGGTGCCGCTTGGAATTGCAATGGCGAGAAAGAAGGACAAGCTGATTGATAAAATTGGGACATTATATATAGTATTTATTATTGCAGTGCCTTCACTGGCTTATATTTTCCTGTTTAAAGCAATGGGCGGTAAGTTGGGATTTCCAACAACGTTCGATATGGATACAGCCAACAAGTTAGTGTATGTGTTGCCGATTATTTCCCTTGCTCTGCCACAGGTTGCAAATCTCATGAAATGGCTGCGCCGTTATATGATTGACCAGATGAATTCTGACTATGTAAAATTTGCGAGGGCCGGCGGACTTTCGGAGAATGAAATTTTCACAAAGCATATTTTGAAGAATGCGTCAATTCCAGTTATCCATGGAATACCAGGAAGTGTTTTAGGATGTTTGACAGGTGCAATTATTACGGAGCGCGTATATGTTGTGCCTGGTGCAGGTAACTTGCTGACAGAGGCAATTAATAAGTACGATAATGGTGTAATTGTCGGTGTTTCTTTATTTTATGCAGTGCTGAGTGTCGTGGCGATTATTTTAGGTGATGTGTTGATGTCAATGGTAGATCCTAGAATTTCTTTCTCAAGTAAGGATCGATAATTCTGCGCCAATGTACCAGAAATTTAATCTAGAGAAAGGTAAGGGATAGAATGAATGTAGATTTTAAAATGGGCAAGTATGTCAATGTAGAAGATACAGATTTAAAAGAAACTGACCCAACAGAGGGAATGTCAGACGAGGAGTTGTTTGCTGTGGTGAACCACAGTGACTTAGAGTCAGAAAAAATTACAGCGCCAAGATATTCTTACTGGCATTCTGTTTTTCGGGTATTTTTCCGAAAAAAGATTAATATTGTGATGTTGGGACTGCTTGCGGTTATTGTATTGATGGCATACTTGTATCCAATATTTGTGGAGTATGACCGATATGGAAATCTGTTGAATGCTTCTGCAAAGCATTTGACGCCTGCTGCTGCGCTCAAGCAGTTTGGATATAATATCCACTGGATTTTGGGAGCAGGCGCGGCTGGTCAGTCTACCTTTGATGCGATTTGGTATGGTTCTCAGATTTCGATTTCACTGGCACTGATTGTCGCGCTGATTAATATGTCGGTTGGTGTTGTGATTGGCGCAATTTGGGGATTTTCTAAGAAGGTGGATAATGTTATGATGATTGTCTATAACATTATTGCAAATCTTCCTTATATTTTAGTAATTTCTGTAATGGTTATGATATTTACGGCAGGCTTTTGGACAATGGTCTTTGCGATGACTGTGACAGGATGGTTGTCAATTGCGTATTTTATACGTACACAGGTTGTCATTATCCGTGATAGGGAGTATAATCTGGCATCAAGATGCCTTGGAACTTCTACCATTCGGATTGCAATGAAAAATATTCTGCCGTTTATGACTTCTGTTGTTGTGACCCTTGCGGCGACAGAGATACCTTCTTATATTTCTTATGAAGTGTTCCTTGCCTATATTGGAATGGGGCTTAAGGAAATGTCACTTGGTAGGTTAATCTATGAGGCTGAGAGCGCAATGCTCACACCTGGATGGGGCTTTGAGTTCTGGAGTCCGGTTGCGGTTGCTTCGATTATCACAATTGTTTTGTATGTGGTGGGACAGAATCTTGGTGATGCGTCTGACCCTAGAACACATATGTAGAAAGTGCAAAAGTTACTATTCATGAGTCAGGAATGCGCTGAACTGCACATTCCGTGAGAATATGATTCAGGAGTGAGGGGCGATTTTTGCGAAGGAAAATTTTGAATATTGCCCCGAATTGTTACTATGAGTGGGTTTTAAGCCGTGAATAGTAACATGCAGAATGATGTTGCAGATGTATTACGAATGGTTGTACAGTTCCGAATAAGAGGAAGATAGAATGGAAGATAAAAAGGTATTATTATCAATCAAGGATTTGGAAGTGAAATTTCGTGTGCGTGGAAAAAAATTGACAGCTATTCGCGGCGTTTCACTTGATATTTATGAGAATGAATCAATAGCGATTGTTGGGGAGTCTGGTTCTGGCAAATCTGTGTTTACAAAAACATTTGCAGGAATGCTTGACAGCAATGGATATATTGACAATGGAAGTATAATCTTTAATGATGAAGATTTAGCGGATACAATTGTTCGGAAAACTTCCGTATCCAAAAAGATGATCGACTATACGTATGCAAAGCTGAATGCGTATTCGCAGTTTGAACTTGGAGCAGATATTTATAAAGAGATAGAAGCTTTGAAGGCTGAGCATGCTAAAAAGGCGAGCATTAGCAAAGAGCAGAAAGAACAAAGCGATAAGGCGATTGCGGAACTTGGTACAAAGAAGACAGAAGTATTTAATTTGAAACAGACATTGGACTCCAAGACAGAAAGAGCAAAGATTAAAGAACTCTCTCAATCAATAAGGCAGATGGAAAAAGAGATTAAAAAACTGTTGAAAGATAGAGCTGCAATGGAGGCTGCTGCAAAAAGACAGATTGAGAATGACACAGCCTATATCAATCAATATAACTCGGATATGGCTGCTTTGAAAGCCAAGTATGACGCGGCAATTAAGGGAAGTATTCGTCAGGAGACAAAGGAGCGCAATGAAGTTCTCGCAAAAGAAGTGTATCTCTCTATTGGCAGATATAGTTTTCATAAGCGTGTGCAGATGTTGTTTAAGTTTTTAGCAGCGTTTCAGTCCGCGATGAAAATAGGAGCAGATTTGTCGGATGATGTGCACAGAAATGCAGTTTTTGACAAAGTAGCTTTTCGCGTAAAATATCTTGATGAGACAGCAGATCAGCTTCATGGAACCTGTGTGCTAAATTTGGCAAATGTAAAGTATGCAAAAGACTGGTATCAGATTCGCGGTAAAAAAATTGCGACGGTATTTCAGGACCCAATGACTTCATTGAATCCTATTATAACAATTGGGAAGCAGATTACATCAATTATTATGAAACATCAGGATGTGACGGAGGCTGAGGCGCGGGCAAAAGCATTGGACCTTATGAAGAAAGTGGGGATTCCTAATGCGGAGGCACGTTTTGATGACTATCCATTTCAGTATTCCGGTGGTATGAGACAGCGAATTGTTATCGCGATTGCGCTTTCTTGTCAGCCTAAGATATTGATATGTGACGAGCCGACAACGGCGCTCGATGTGACAATTCAGGCGCAGATTTTAAAGCTTCTAAAGGATTTGCAGAAAGAGTTTAACTATACAATTGTGTTTATCACACACGATCTCGGGGTTGTGGCCAATATAGCGGACCGTGTTGCGGTTGTCTATGCAGGTCAGATTATAGAACTTGCCTCTGTGGATGAGATCTTTTATGATCCAAGGCACCCATATACATGGGCACTGCTGTCTTCTATGCCGCAGCTTGCGGAGAAGAATACAAAGTTGTATTCAATCACAGGCACGCCGCCTTCTCTTTACAACAAAGTTGTAGGAGATGCATTTGCACCACGGAACCCATACTGTATGAAGATTGATACGCTGAAGGAGCCGCCAATGTTTCAGGTTAGTGATACACACTTTGCAAAAACTTGGCTGCTGGACCCTCGTTCACCTCGGGTTGAAAAACCAGAAGCAATTCAGAATATTCATGAGAAACTTTTAAAAGCTTTTAATATATAGTGACTTTTAGATAGGAGATTTAGAACGTGTCAAATCTGAATCAGAATAAATCAGGACGTGTATTTCATTTGCCGGAGCATGGTCCAATTGATGAAAAAAACGGCAAAGAGATATTATTATCAGTAAAGAACGTGGATATTACTTTTGGCAAAGGCGAAAGTGCAGTGAAGGCTGTCAAAAATGCGAATTTTGACATTTATAAAGGAGAAACTTTCTCGTTAGTAGGAGAGTCTGGCTCTGGAAAAACAACTGTTGGAAGAGCTGTGATTCGTGTTAATCCATGTGCTGGAGGAGAAATTTTATATAAAGGTGTTCGTATCTCTGGGAAAATTCCGCACTCTTTGGACAGAGAGGTAATCCGTAATATCCAGATGGTATTTCAGGACCCGGCTGCGTCTCTCAATGAGCGCGCTACTGTGGATTACATTGTGTCAGAAGGATTGTATAATTTCCATTTGTATAAAAATGAGGCTGATCGTGTCCAAAAGGTTGAAAATATGATTAATGAGGTAGGGCTCTTGCCGGAGCATTTGACACGATATCCGCATGAATTTTCGGGTGGACAGCGCCAGCGAATTGGACTTGCCCGCGCTATGGTTATGGAACCAGAGCTTGTTGTGGCGGACGAACCAATCTCGGCATTGGATGTCTCTATCAGAGCACAGGTGTTGAATCTACTCAAAAAATTCCAGATAGAAAAGAATGTCACCTATTTGTTTATTGCACATGATCTCTCGATTGTGCGGTTTATTTCTGACCGAATTGGGGTAATCTATAAGGGAAACATTGTGGAGATAGCAGAGGCGGATGAATTGTTTGAATTTCCGCTGCATCCGTATACGCACTCTCTGATTTCTGCGATTCCAATTCCAGATCCGAAATTAGAGAAGAACAAAGTGCTTTATACGTATGATCCGTCTATGCATGATTACAGTACAGATCAGCCGGAGCTTGTCAATATTGGACATGATCACTTTGTATATGGCAATAAGAAAGAAATTGAGGAATATAAGGCAATTCGTGCAAAGGGAGTGCCTTTGAAGTCAATTAATATTGTAGACCCAAATGTGCCGCAAACGCAGCAAGATTCGCAGGGGACAAAAGCAGATACATTGTCTGTTCAGGAGGATGAATTTTTGAAAGCTCCTGTGCATGACACAGGCAGTGTGTGGTACAAGATTATTTCATTTCTGCTTCCGGTACTTGGATTGATTGCAGCTTTGGTATTTAAGCATTTTCACTATTATCGCAATTATACTGCATGTAAGAAGGGCGCGATAGCTGGATTGATAGTCATAGCGGCGATTATTGTACTGTTTATTTTGTTATTGATCTTAGTGGTGGTATAACTTGAATCGTACAGTTAGGGATAGAACTGAAAGACATCCAAAACCTGTAAAACGGATTTCTCTGCTAGAAAAGTATCCAAAAAGCAGGCTTGTTATAATAATTTTATTGATAGGGATTGGCATTAGTGCGTTTGGCTATGCGCTGATAGAATATCTCACAGTGGATGCCGGCTGGACGACTATCGAAGCTTCCGCATCAGAACCTAGTTGTGCTAAGGAGCTGATATTTCAGTATCGTCTTGGAACAGGAGAATTGTCCGCCACAGCAGAACAGAAAGCGATCACTGTGTTATATACAGAGACTGTGGTAAAAGCGTATCAGCTTTTTCATACAAGTATGTCCTTTGACGGAGTGCATAATTTGTATTATATCAATCAGCATCCAAATGAAGAGATTGTGGTTGACCAAGTATTATACGAAGCTTTTTCGCTTATAAATCAGTATAAAAATAGGGCTGTATATTTGGCGCCAGTGTATGTTCAGTATGATAATCTGTTTGGATGCAATGATGATTTGGAGACAGTGAACTTTGACCCGCGGCAAAATCAAGAGATCGCTGCATATTTTTCAGAGATTCTTGCCTTTGCGAACAATCCGAATGCGATTGATTTAGAGCTTTTGGAGGGAAATAAAATTAAGCTGTTTGTTTCAGATGCATATCTTAAGTATGCGTCGGAGAATGGATTTTCAGATTTTATTGATTTTTACTGGATGAAAAATGCATTTATTGTTGACGCTATTGCAGATGTTATGAATACAAATGGTTTTGTACAGGGATCAATTTCTAGCTATGATGGTTTTATACGCAATTTAGATGTGTCCCGTGATACAGAATATGCCTTTAACCTATTGGACAAGGAGGGCAATATAGTCTATCTGGCTGGGGTAATGAAATATGATTATGCGATTGGTATTGTCTTTTTGCGCAGTTATCCAGTAAACAGCCCAGATTGGCAGCATTATTATAAATTTCGAGATGGAACCATTCGGACGGCGTATATTGATACCACAGATGGATATAGCAAAAGTTCTGTTGATAACCTTGTTTCGTATGCGAAGGATAGTAGCTGTGCGGAGATTTTACTGCAAGTGATGCCTATTTTTATTGCTGATGATTTTGATGTGGAACGATTGGCTGTACTGGCACAAAATAAAATTTATTCCGTTTATTGTAAGGACAGAACAATTCTTTATAATGATGTAAACTTATGTTTAGATTTATACAATAAAGATAAAGTGCAATATGTTGCAGAGTATATAGAGAAATAGCATTATAGAAAGGCATTTTATGAAAAAGATTGTAAAGGGAATTTATGAATGGTCAAAAATGATTTTGTTTGCGCTAGTGATCGCGTTTTGGCTGAAAAATAATGTTGTCGCGAGTGCGTTGGTGCCAACAGGATCGATGGAAGGAGCTGTTATGACAGGGAGCAGGATTGTGATTAATCGTCTGGCATATCTGTATGACAGTCCACAAAGAGGAGATATTGTGTCCTTTTATTATCCTGATGATGGGGAAACGTTGTACCTAAAACGGATTATTGGTCTCCCAGAAGAAATAATTGAAGGAATTGACAGTAAGATATACATTGATGGCAAAGAAATACCAGATTATACGGGGAACAGATTCTATGAGGATTTTGGACCTTACAGAATACCAGAGGGCTGTTATTTTATGATGGGAGACAATCGTAATAACTCTTGGGATTCGAGATTCTGGGACAATAAATTTGTGAATTTAGAGGATATTGTTGGCAAAGCTACATTTGAATATTATCCAGAAATGAAAGTGTTAAAATGAGAGAATCGGCTGCTTTTGCGGTCGATTTTTTGCCTTATAATAGTTTTGATTGAAATAAAAGACTGCATTGGCACGTATTTTTAAAGGAATTTGGCTGATAAATTAGGAGGAAATGATTTTATGATTAAGAATATTGTCTTTGATATGGGAAATGTATTAACTATCTATAATGCCACAGAATATATTAGTGGATATGTAGAAAATGAGAAGGATTTTCAATGGATAAGAAATCATCTCTGTGCATCGGTAGAGTGGCTTCAAATGGACAGAGGAACAATTACAGATGAGGCGGCGATTGCCTCTATTTGCAAAAGAATCCCAAAGCATTTACATAATACTGTAGAGCGATTTATCAAGGAGTATCGTATGGTACAGCCACCCAATCCGCCTATGGAGAAGCTGGTGGAAGCGTTAGGGCAAAGTGGATTTGACCTATATCTAATGTCCAATACTTCTCACCGTTTCCGCATATTCAGCCAGTATATTAAATCAATTGCGTATATGAAGGGGATTTGGATTTCATGTGAGCACGGACTGCTCAAGCCAGAACCGGCAGCGTATCTTGATTTTTTTCAGACATTTTCATTGAAACCTGAGGAGTGCTTTTTTATTGATGATACGCCAGCGAATGTAGAGGCGGCTGGAAATTTGGGAATGGATGGCTGTGTATACTATGGAGATATTGAGGAACTTAGAATGAACTTAAGGAATAAAATCGGTGCAAGTTTTTGAAAAAGAAAATAAAAGTTGAATTGTGAAAAATATTATAGAATACAATTGTAAAATAAAAATGACAGAAAAGGATTGACAAACTAGGTCTATAAGTATAGACTCTATTTAATAAGTCTATACTTATAGACCTAGTTTTCTGCAATATGTACAGTAGACTTATGAAAATATTGCACCTGTGCGGTTGGACGCTCTAAGGAGCATCCAACCTGATTTCCATATTCGCAAAATCCGCGCTTACGCGCTCCTGCGTCTGTTTGTGTATCCGCATTTTGCTCATTTGGAAGTGGGCTGCTAATCCAACGACTCGGCTGCATCACAATAAATTGTGTGCAGGCAAACCATTGGATTGCAACCGCACAGGTGGAAAATATTACAAAAATGAGAGGAGTGACACAATGGAAAGTTTAAAGTTATGTGACAGTGATTATCGTTTTATGCTGGTGGTTTGGGAATTTGCGCCGATTAATTCTGGAGAGTTGATGCAGTTGTGCAGTCAAAAGCTTGGCTGGAAGAAGTCTACCACATACACACAGATTAAAAAAATGTGCGATAAAGGGTATATTGAGAATGTAAAAACTACAGTTCGAGTGCTAATTTCTAAAGAAAAAGTACAGGCGGAGGAGAGCACTTATTTTGTGGAGCGCACATTTGATGGATCGCTTCCAGAATTTCTGATAGCATTCCTTGGCGGAAAGACAATATCCGAGCAGGAGGCTGAGAGAATTAAGAAAATGATTGATGAACATATTGAGTGATTGGAGGTGAGATTATGCAGATAATAAATGCATTATTTTTAAAAATTGTGGAGCAAGGTCTAAATGCGGGAATTATTATTTTGATTGTTTTTGTTGTAAGGGCTTTGTTAAAAGGTTTTCCCAAAAATTTTGCATATTTACTTTGGATTGTGGTAGCTTTTCGGTTGATGATACCAGTTTCTATTGATTCGGGGATTAGTGTGTACAATTTGTTTAACAATGAGAAAATGGAATTAAAAAATACCAATTCGCAAGAGGTTTCCAGTACAAGTAACGCTGTCGCGACAGTTCAAACAGCAGCCGAGAGCCCACAGAAAATTATAGAGGAAAATATAGTAGATAATACAGAAAATATTGTTTACCAAGAATATCAAACAAATAAAAATGTCTTTATAACAGATATATTTCGTACAGAAAAAACGACAATAAATTTTAAGAGTGGTAAATGGATAAGTATTTTGGCATGTTTTTGGCTGTCTGGAATACTGGCACTGATGTGTTATACAATTGTTGCGCATCGAAAAATTAGGAGAAAGATTCAGTTTGGAATACGGTGGTATGGTCGCGTTTATGAATGTGATGGTATTCGGTCGCCATTTGTATTTGGAATTATTTCTCCGAAAATTTATCTGCCATTTCGGTTGAATAAGGTGGAGCAGCAGTGCATTTTGGCGCATGAGGAGTATCATATTAAAAGAGGAGATTATCTGATAAAAAGTGTTGCTTGGCTATTGGTGGTAGTCTATTGGTTTCATCCGTTGGTGTGGGTAGCATACCATTTGATGTGCTTTGATATGGAAATGAGCTGCGACGAGAAAATTATTGCGGGGTTTGATATGCAGTTGCGCAAGGAGTATAGCAGACTAATGTTGGCATTCGCAGCAAATAAGAGGCAGTTTTCGGTCAGCCCTTTGGCATTTGGGGAGGGAAATACTATGAAGCGAATACAAAATATATTGGAATATCAAAAAACTGTGCGTTGGAAATTGGCAGTCGGTTCAGTTGTAGTAACGCTGACATTCGCTGCATGTGCAACAGATGCAAAATCAGTGCCATCTGATACAAATAAGACCACTATTTCAGAGAGTGGAAATACACAACAGAATATATTATCGGATAACAGTACTTCAAATTTTTCTGCAGAATCAAACATATCAAATGATTTCACACAGAATATTGAGGATTCTGAACATATTATAACGCACCGAGAAGCACAGTGGGCAGAGAATTCCATGTTTGACTTAGAATTTTGTTCTCTGGATTATGCGGACTCGGATAAAATCTTATTCCATATTTCAAGTGGACTTTTTGTATATGATTTGGAGAAACAGCAAATTATCCGCAGTGTAGATCTGAAAACATTAAATTGCCAGGCGGTGCAGACAGGAGGGGATTGTCTTGTCGCTGTATATCAAAATAGTAGTGGTCAACTGAGGGCAGTGATTACGCCATATCCGTATTCTGCTGGCACTGGATACATCTATGATGCTGAAAGTGATGAGTTGTTTATATATAATACCGCATTGTTAGACAATTATGAATTGTTTGACCGTTTTGTCTCAAGATATGATACACCAATTGAAGATGGGCTAAGAAAAACATGGAAAATGGCAGAGAATGTCCTGCCACTAGGGGAACATTCTTATGGAACGCTCTGTTGGGATACAATAGAACTTACTAAAATATATTACAAAGTGGGAGAACAGAAATATCAACTTTTTTCGAAAGAACAGGCAACCTTGCCAAAGCTTTTGAAACAGGATGACAGCTTCTATCAATCAATTGCACAAAATTCTGGAACAAGTGTAAGCCAATGTCTGTTGGATTATCAGGGACTTTATAATTTGCATGATTATGCTGGTGTTTGTGCGCTTTCTACAGGAGTGGAATATTCAGACCAAAAACAGCAAGAGTTTGCAGAGAGCGTTAATAAATTATCACTTGCTGAGGAAGTGAGTCATTCTGAAGATGAGAAGGAGTATGTGTTCCAGTTTTCCTATGGTGATGATTATGGGGAGGAATACTCAAAAGTTTATGTGAGATTTAAAGATGTGGAAGGGCAAGGCTGGCGTGCTGAGGGATTGCCAATCATGCAGAATGAAAAATCTGTTACAGTTCAGCATTAGGACTTTGCATTTACTGCAAAGTCCGTGAAATAACGTAGTGGCTGAGAAGCATCAAGCCACCACGAAGTGGTTTTGCATGGCTTGATGCTTGTAACAGGAAGCCGAAGGCTGAACTGTTACAAAAATCTTCCCTATTCGATTTGTAATTCTTGACATTTAATGCGGTATATAGTATAGTGTTCCTGTTAAGAACTACTATATTGCGGCATTGATTCTAAGAGGTAAGAAATACACTTCCGAAGCTTTTATATCTGATGTTGCAAGAAGATTCCGAGAGGTTATATAATAGAAATGGGTGATGGAATGCATGGATAATACTGTGTTGGGTATTTTAGCAGAAAAATTAGTACAGTTTGGACTCACTAGGCAGGAGGCAAATATTTATTTATGTCTACTGCGAAATAAAGATTTGTCAGGCTATGAAGTGTCTAAGCTCACAGGAATATCGCGCTCTAATGTGTACAGTGCACTTGCCAGTTTAGTGGAGGAGGGGGCTGCATATTTGTTGGAAGGTGAGACGAACAAATACACAGCAGTTTCCATAGAGGATTTTTGTGAAAACCGGATTCGGCAGCTTACAGGATTAAAGCAGGAACTCACAGCACAGATACCGCAAATCAGGGATAATTCAGAGGGGTATATTACCATTAGCAGCCACAGGCATATTATGGATAAAATCTATAATATGCTACAACGTGTTGAATATCGCGTGTATTTATCCATGCCGGAAGAATATCTTGAACAGTTTAGAACGCAGTTGGAACAGCTTGCAGCGGAGGGGAAAAAGGTAGTGCTCCTTGTCAGCACTGTATCTGAAATGAAAATGAAAGGTTGTATTCTCTATCCATCAGATAAAAAAGACAGGCAGCTACGACTGATTGTAGATTCTAGTTATGTATTGACCGGGGAGATGACAGGGGATATCACAGACAGTTGTCTATATTGTGGTCAGAAAAATTTTGTAAATGTATTTAAGGATTCTCTTAGAAATGAGATAAAACTAATAGAATTGACCAAAGCAGATAAAAAACTGCAATAAACGTGCAAGTTGTGAAAGGAGAAAGATACGAATAATGAAAAAAGAAGCATTTGTTACAAAGAAGCAGATTGAGGAGATTGTAAAAACTTACCCTACCCCATTTCATATTTATGATGAGAAAGGAATCCGAGAAAATGCGCGTGCGTTGAAGGAGGCATTTGCGTGGAATAAAGGATTTAAAGAATTTTTTGCTGTTAAGGCTACGCCAAATCCGTTTCTAATAAATATTTTGCGAGAATATGGATTTGGCTGTGACTGTTCCTCACTCACAGAATTAATGTTGAGTGATGCAATGGGAGTGGAGGGGAAGGATATTATGTTTTCATCAAACGATACTCCGGCAGAGGAATTTGCATATGCGGCAAAGATTGGTGCCACAATCAATTTGGATGATATTACCCATATTGAATTTTTGGAAAAAACGATTGGGAAACTTCCAGAGACAATCTCATGTCGTTATAATCCGGGTGGTCTTTTTCAGATTACAACAGATATTATGGATAATCCGGGGGATGCAAAGTATGGATTTACGACAGAACAACTTTTTGAGGGATATCGAATTTTGCAGAAAAAAGGTGTTAAAAACTTTGGTATTCATGCATTTCTTGCGAGCAACACCGTCACAAATGAATATTATCCAACGCTTGCGAAGACATTGTTTGAGGTGGCAGTAAAACTTAAGGATGAGACAGGTGCAAACATTCGATTTATTAATTTGTCAGGAGGAATTGGTATTCCATATAGACCTGACCAAGAACCGAATGATATCAGGGCAATTGGAGAAGGCGTGCGGAAAGTGTATGAGGAAGTGCTTGTGCCGGCAGGAATGGGAGATGTGGCAATCTATACAGAATTGGGACGCTTTATGATGGGGCCATATGGTCATTTGATTGTAAAGGCAATTCATGAAAAACATACCCATAAGGAGTATGTTGGCGTAGATGCCTGTGCAGTGAATTTAATGCGGCCTGCTATGTATGGGGCGTATCATCATATTACTGTGCTTGGCAAGGAAAACGAACCCTGTGATCACAAGTATGATATCACAGGTTCTCTCTGCGAAAACAATGATAAATTTGCAGTGGACAGAATGCTTCCCAAAATTGATATGGGTGACTACTTAGCAATTCATGACACAGGTGCACATGGCTTTGCAATGGGATATAACTACAATGGAAAACTCAAATCCGCAGAGCTGCTGCTGACAGAGGACAATCAAGTGCAATTAATCCGACGTGCGGAGACACCAAAGGACTATTTTGCAACGTTTGACTGTTTTGACATCTACAAAAAACTTGGATTTTAAAAGTTCTTACTGTTTCGTTTTTCCGTGGCAGAAAGTTTAGCTGTGGAGTCGCGTATAATCAGGTGTGGTCTGAGCAGCGATCTTGAAATTGGAACTTTTGCGATAAGCCAGTAAAGAGCAGCGTAAGAGTTCCGACCAAGGTCGATTCGATTTTGACAAATTGTGGTGAGCGCAGGGGTAATTTTTTCTGATATAGGCAGATTGTCAAAACCTACAACACTTAATTCTTGTGGAACTTTGACGTTCAGGTGCACACACTCTTTGATGACGCCGACTGCCAACAAGTCATTGCCGCATAAAATGGCAGTTGCACCGCTTTTTAATAGAGAGGACAGATGATATTTCGCGCTGTCTTCTACATAGTGGCCATGTGCGATTAGATTTTCATCGATTTTCAGCTCATGGCTCTGCATACTGCTGATATACGCATCATATCGGTTGACAGTGACCATTGAATTTGGAGAACCATTTAGCAGCGCAATCTTGGTGTGTCCCAGTTCAGTCAGGTGGTCAACAGCCAGATCAATTCCCTCAAAACTGTCAGTGCCAACATAGCCGACATTTGGATTTTTTCGGATATAATTGTCAAAGAGAACCGTCGGTATTGTGGTGGTTTGCAATTGGCTCATCCAGGGGTCTTTCAAAGCAAAGCCAATTAGAAATCCGCCGTGGAAATTATTCTTGACCATATAGCGGTCATAGGGGTCGCGCAACTGCAGCAATGGAGTAATTGGTAGAACTGTAACGTCCCAGTTGTTGCGTATCGCTGCCTGTTTAAAGCCCAGAATAATATCAAAACCAAAGTCGCCGGGCATTTCATACTGCATGTTTTCAACAAAAATACAGAGGCGTTTTCGCGTCTCTTTTTTCATGCGTTTGGTGACATATCCCATTTCGATTGCAGTGTCAAGAACCAGTTTTTTAAGTTCTGGACTGATATCTTTGGCATCATTCAATCCTTTGGAAACGGTACTGGGAGCGATGCCAAGACGATTTGCTATATCCTTAATTGTAACCATGATTCATCTCTCTTTCAGAAAGTTCATTCTCCAGACATTACAAACAATGTCTCCAAATATAAGTTTACATGATATAAACGTTGTTTTCAACTCTTATGACAAAATTATCCATGAAAATTATAATAGTAGTTACTTTTCACGGGTCAGGAATGCGCTGAACTGCGCATTCCGTGAGAACATGATTCAGGAGTTAGGGGTGATATTCAAAGGATTTATGTGAAATATTAGAAAGCTATTTGCAAATTATATTTTATGCGTTATAATCTTAAATAGATATCAAATGAGAGTGATACATTGTATGACAAAAGGTTTCGGTCTGTCAGAAATGTACTGCTGAATCATTGTGCAAAAGATAGTCTCATAGAGTCTATAAAAAGAAAAGGGAGATGAGAAGATGGACAATGCATTTAATACTCCAGTGCAGGTGCTGGACGCAAATATGAATGCGGGAGAAGGCAAGGTAAAACTTCCTATATTGAAGTGTATCTTGCTTGGTATAATGGCAGGTGCATTTATTGCATTTGGTGGAGCGTCTAGCAACGCTGCTGTACATAACATTGCCAATCAGGGACTTTCCAAAACCCTTGCTGGTTGTATTTTCCCGGTTGGTCTGATGATGATTGTCTTTGTGGGAGGAGAACTTTTCACAGGAGATTGCCTTATGATTGCTGGGGTGGTTGACAAGCGGTTTCATGCACTGGCGATGATTAAGACGCTGGTCATTGTATTTTTTAGTAATATGGTGGGGGCAGTGTTGATTGCGACACTGGTATATTTTAGTGGTTTGTTGGACTATACAAATGGAGCGCTTGGCGCGTTTACTATCAAAGTGGCATATGGCAAAGTGACAATCGCACCATTTAAGGCAATTTGCTCAGGGATTCTCTGTAATATTCTTGTGTGTATGGCAGTGTTGATGGCAACTGCTGCAAAGGATATTGCGGGAAAGGTGTGGGCAATCTTTTTTCCAATTTGCGCGTTTGTTATCGGTGGCTGGGAGCATTGCGTTGCCAATATGTTTTATATTCCGGCAGGGATTATTGCAAGTATGAATGACACCTATGTGGCAAAAGCAGAGGAGTTGTATGGCATTACTGCAGATCAAATTGCGTCGAATTTGACAGTTGGCGGCTTTGCGTCCAATCTAATTCCTGTTACAATTGGGAATATTCTTGGTGGCATGGTGTTTATCGCACTTCCACTGTATGCAATACATAAGAGCAAGTTTCTAAATAATACAAAGTAATTTAAGTATTAGGAACAATTTTTGTAATGGTAGTTTTCATAAGAAATCGGGCAGGAAAACCTGCTCGATTTCTTATGCACACGAACCCCAAAGGAAGAATGTCAGCAAAGCGTATATTTTTTAAGGAGTAGAATTATGAATGACAAATTGACAAGAAATGATATTAAAAAGATGGAAGAGGAAATCGAACACAGAAAGCTTGTGATACGAAAAGAGGCGTTGGAGGCAGTGAAAGAAGCCCGTGCACAAGGAGATTTGAGCGAAAATTTTGAGTATTATGCTGCCAAGAAATTTAAAAATCAAAATGAGAGCCGTATACGTTATCTTGAGCGCATGATTAAGACTGCGCAAATTATTGAGGATGATGCCAAGGAGGATGAGATTGGATTAAATAAGACTGTGGAGGTCGAGTTTGTGGAGGATGGTACAAGTGAGACATATCGTCTGGTGACAACTGTGCGAAACAATCCGCTAAAAGGGCTTATTAGCATTGAATCTCCAATTGGAAAGGCACTTGCAGGACACAGGTGCGGCGATACAGTACATGTGCAAGTAAATAGTGATTTTGGCTATGATGTGGTGGTGAAGTCTGTAGAGAACACACCAGATGACGATTCTATTGCACTGCGAAAATTTTAATATACTAAGGAACTGTAGAAAAATAACTGACACATCTTGACTTGTCTATTTCTCCGATTACGCATGTCAAAAATCCTCGCCGTAGTCCGCTACGACTACGTTTTTTGACATACCTTCTTGAAGAAATATCCTACGCAATTTTTATCACTTATTTTCCTACAATTCCTAAGGAACTGCTAATAAATAACTCATGACAATTACTTGTATAAATGCCCATCTACGGCATCAGGAAATCTTCACATACCACGCTATGCCTGCGATTTCCTTCTTTGTAGCTGAACATTTATACAGCGTCCTTGTCACAAGTTATTTCTAAACAGTTCCTAAGCGTCAGATAAATCTGCCATGAGTATAATAGTAATAGAGAAAAAGGGTATTATGCATGAATCTTATTAATATAGAAAACATTACAAAATACTACACAGATACGCCACTTTTTGAAAATGCGTCATTTACTGTTGACGAGATGGAGAAAGTGGGAATTATTGGCATAAACGGCACGGGAAAGACCACGTTGTTAAAAATGCTGATTGGCGTGGAAACACCAGATAAGGGAAGTATCACAAGAGCGAATCATCTTGTGATTCGTTATCTACCGCAAAATCCAGACTTTCAGAAGGAAACAACAGTGTTGCAAGCGGTAATAGAGGGAAATCGTACATCTGAAAATGAATGGTATCTTGAGAGTGATGCCAAGATAATGTTACAGCGGCTTGGTATTATGGAATACGAACAGAAAGTGGATGCGCTGTCGGGTGGTCAGCGCAAGCGCATTGCACTGGCAAATACATTGCTGTCAAAAGCGGATATTTTGGTGCTTGACGAGCCGACAAACCACTTAGATTCGTACATGGCGGATTGGCTAGAGGAGTATTTGAAAAGTTATAGGGGTGCGTTGGTGATGGTGACACATGACCGTTATTTTCTTGACAGTGTGTCCAATCGAATTGTGGAGATTGATAAGGGAAAAATTTATAGTTACCAGACTAACTACACCGGTTTTTTGGAGCTAAAAGCACAGCGCGAGGAGATGGAACTTGCGACAGAGCGCAAAAGACAGAGTATTTTGCGCGTGGAAATTGAGTGGATGAAACGCGGTGCACGCGCTAGAAGTACCAAGCAGAAGGCGCATATTCAGCGCTATGAGAATCTTGCAGCGCAAAAAGGACCACAACAAGATACGCAGTTAGAATTAAGTTCGGTTTCTACTCGCATGGGAAAGAGCACAGTAGAATTGCAGCATATTACAAAAAGTTATGATGGAAAGAGACTTATCAATGATTTTAACTATATTTTTCTAAAAAATGATAGGATTGGATTTATTGGGGAAAATGGCTGTGGCAAAACAACTCTGATGAAAATTATCTGTGGTGTGGAGTTGCCGGACTCGGGTGAAGTTTTAACTGGACAGACGATTCAAATCGGATATTATGCACAGGAGATTCAGAATGATGCGCAGGCAGGTCTTGCTTATATGAAACCAGATATGCGTGTCATTGACTATATTAGGAATACAGCGGAGTATGTGCGGACGGTGGACGGGTCTGTTTCGGCCTCAGTGATGTTGGATAGATTTTTGTTTCCGCCAGAAAAACAGTACGGGTTGCTCGGCAAACTTTCTGGCGGGGAGCGGCGCAGATTAAACCTTCTGCGGGTGCTGATGGAGGCGCCAAATGTGCTGATATTGGATGAGCCGACCAATGATTTGGATATACAGACCTTGACAATTCTTGAAGATTATCTGGACCATTTTGACGGCATTGTGATTGCAGTTTCACATGACCGCTATTTTTTGGACAGGGTTGTGCGACGAATTTTTGCTTTTCAAGATGGAACAATTAGGCAGTACGAGGGCGGATTTACAGATTATCAAATAAGACGGCAGCAGGAGGAAAGTGCCAAGACAGAAGATGACAGAATGAAAAATACTGAAAAAAGAACTGCTGTAAGTCGAAAGACAATAAAAAATCGCCAGGACAAGTTGAAATTTACCTATAAAGAGCAAAAAGAGTATGAGACGATAGAGGAGGAAATTACATCACTGGAAGAAAAATTGCAGAAATTAGAGGCGGAAATGATAGAAAATGGCTATGATTTTGTGAGGCTAAATGAGTTGACAATCGAAAAGGAGTCTACAGAACAGCTTCTTGAGGAGAAGATGGAACGTTGGATGTATCTACAAGATTTAGCGGAGAAGATTGCGCAGCAAAATAGATAAGAAAATTTCAACTGTGCGATTGCAATTTGATAGCGTATAGTTGAAAAAATAGTTACTAATCATGGTTCAGGAATGCGCTGAACTGCGCATTCCTGAACCATGATTCGAGAGTGAGGGGCGATTTTTGCGAAGCAAAATTTTGTATATTGCCCCGAATTGTTACTATGAGCGGCTTTTAGGCCATGAATAGTAACGAAAAATGTGAAAAAAGTATGAAGATAATAAAAAGGTATTGACTTATTTTTTTATGTGGAATAATATGTTAGTGCACGAACAGTTTGATTGCGAACAATTAATATTTAGAGATTGAAAGTAACAGAAATGAGGTGAATGTTGTATGGATGAGTTTGATAATTGTTGTGATGATGTGTCTGAAAAGTATAAGCTCGGGAACATTATCAGGGAGCTGCATGGTGCATTTGGCAAGAAATTTATGATGTGCGGCATGGCGGCGGGACTCGATGAGGTAACATTGATGCACGGTTGGATTATGGGTTATCTTCATCATAATCAAGAAAGAGCGATCTATCAGAAGACAATCGAGTCTGATTTCAATATCAGGCGTTCCACAGTGACAACAATATTACAGCTTATGGAAAAGAAAGGCTACATTAGGCGGTCGGCGGTGGAGGGCGATGCCAGACTCAAGCAGATATCACTCACAGAACAGGGAATGGAGACTGCTATTAGAGCGAAGGCGATGATTGACGGTATGGAGAGCAGTATTCTGGAAGGAATCGCGTCAGATAAATTAGAAATTTTCTATGAGGTAGCACAAAAGCTCATAACCAATATGGAACAATAATTCGACAAATGCAGATTTAATTTGCGTTAACAATAATATAAAATTGCAATCTGTATTTTTCTACAATTCCTTAGGAATGAATGGAGGTTTAATTATGCTAAAAGTATTAGGCGCACAAATTAAGGAGTTTAAAAAGGATTCCATACTTACGCCTGTCTTCATGATTTTAGAGGTAATCATGGAAATGATTATTCCGCTGCTGATGGCATCTATTATTGACGAGGGTGTCAATAACGGAAATCTGAACCACATCTATAAGATTGGTGGTCTGATGATTGTGGTGGCATTAATTGGATTGTGGGCAGGACTGATGGGGGCAAAGTATGGTGCAAGAGCATCGACAGGTTTTGCGAGAAATCTTAGAAAGGCAATGTTTGAGAATATTCAGACATACTCGTTTTCAAATATTGACAAGTATTCTACATCAAGCCTGATAACACGTCTCACGACAGATGTGACAAATTTGCAGAACGCATTTCAGATGATATTGCGCATGGCAATGCGTGCGCCGGCGTCCATGATTATTGCGATGGTGATGGCGTTCTCTATTAACGCACGACTTGCCAGCGTTTATCTTGTCGCGGTGCTGTTTCTTGCAGTTTGTCTTGCATTTATTATGCCGCGGGCGAACAAGTATTTCCGACAAGTATTTGAAAAGTATGATGATTTGAATGCCAGTGTGCAGGAAAATGTGTCCGCGATACGCGTGGTGAAGGCATATGTGCGTGAGGATTACGAAAAAGATAAGTTCGCAAAGGCGAACCAGAACATTTATAACATGTTTTTGAAAGCAGAGAAACTTGTCGTCATCAATATGCCATTGATGCAAGTGACTGTATATAGCTGTATTCTGTTGATTTCATGGCTGGGTGCCAAGACAATTGTTGCAGGAAATCTCACAACAGGCGAGATGATGAGTCTTTTGGCGTACTGTATGAATATTTTGATGAGTTTAATGATGGTTTCTATGATTTTCGTTATGCTCTCAATGAGTTATGCCAGTGCAAAGCGTATTTCAGAGGTTTTGACAGAGCAGACAGATTTGCAGAATCCTGAGAAACCAGTGACAAATGTAAAAGATGGCAGTATTGTATTTCAGGATGTATCCTTTGCATACAACAAGGACAGCAAGGCAATTTTAAATCATATTAATCTGGAAATTAAGTCAGGCGAAACCATTGGCATTATCGGTGGCACAGGCAGCGCGAAATCAAGTCTTGTCAACTTAATTAGCCGTCTCTATGATGTCACGTCTGGAACGCTTTTGGTAGGTGGTCTTGATGTGCGCAAATATGATATGGAATCGCTTAGAAATCAAGTTGCAGTTGTATTACAGAAAAATGTATTGTTTAGTGGTACAATTCTTGAAAACTTGCGCTGGGGTGATAAGAATGCTTCGGAAGAGGAATGCGTTCGAGCGTGCAAACTTGCCTGCGCAGACGAATTTATTCAAAAGATGCCTGAGAAATATAATACGTTTATTGAGCAAGGTGGTACAAATGTGTCTGGTGGGCAGAAGCAGCGACTTTGTATTGCGCGGGCGCTGCTCAAAAAACCACGGATTTTGATATTGGACGATAGTACCAGTGCAGTAGATACGGCTACAGATGCCAAGATACGCAAGGCATTTGCGGAGGAGATACCAGACACGACAAAATTGATTATTGCACAGAGAGTAAGCAGTGTACAAAATGCAGACCGCATTATTGTGATGGATAATGGTAATGTGACTGCATTTGGCACACATGAGGAGCTATTGAAAACCAGTCCGATTTACCGTGAGGTATTTGAATCGCAGACAGGCGGAAATGCGGACTTTGACCAGAATGGAGGTGACAACTAATGCCAGGACCAGGACATCCAATGAGAGGACCAAGAGGAGCTAAACCAAAGATTGAAAATCCAGGTAAGCTTTTTCAAAGACTTATGGGGTATGTACTCAAAAAATATACGCCACATATCATTATTGTTGTCATATGTATTTTTGTCGGTGTATTTGCAAATATTCAAGGAACATTGTTTACACAGACGCTGATTGATGAGTATATTATGCCGCTTCTAGGAATGGATAATCCAGATTTTTCTGGACTTGCGCAAGCAATTTTTCGGGTGGCATGTTTCTATGCAGTAGGCGTACTATCTTCTTATTTGTATAATAGAATTATGATTAATGTCAGTCAGGGCACAATGCGGGGAATCCGTACTGATATGTTTAACAAGATGGAATCGCTTCCTATCAAATATTTTGATACGCACCCGCACGGAGATATTATGTCAAGGTACACAAATGATATCGATACTCTTAGACAGATGATTAGCCAAAGTATGCCACAGTGTCTTAACAGTGCTATCACGATTGTCAGTGTTTTTATCAGTATGATTATTTTGAGCGTGCCACTGACTATCGCAACATTGATTATGGTGTCGCTAATGCTGTTTGTCACAAAGAAGGCAACTGGACTTTCTGGTAGATACTTTGTGGCGCAGCAGAAGGCGATTGGCTCCGTAAATGGATTTGTTGAGGAGATGATGGAGGGGCAGAAGGTTGTGAAGGTATTCTGCCATGAGGAAGAGAGTATGGCACGTTTTAACGAGCTGAACGAGGAATTGTTTGAAAGCTCTTACAATGCGAATCAGTTTGCAAATATGCTTGGTCCAATCAATGCACAGCTTGGAAATCTAAGTTATGTAGTGTGCGCGATTGTCGGCGGTGTATTGGCGCTTGGAAATATTGGCGGTCTCACACTCGGCGGACTTGCAAGTTTTCTTACTTTCAACAAGAGCTTTAACATGCCAATTAACCAAGTAAGCCAGCAGTTTAACTCAATTGTGATGGCGCTTGCCGGCGCTGACCGTATCTTTAAGATGCTGGACGAAGAACCAGAGGCAGACAACGGATATGTTATGCTGGTTAATGCTGAGGAAATCAATGGTGAGATTCGAGAGACGACAAAGCATACTGGCATGTGGGCATGGAAACATTATCACAAGGACAGCGACACAACTACTTATCAGCGACTTGAGGGCGCTGTCGTCTTCGATGATGTGGATTTTGGATATACAGATGACAAGATTGTATTGCATAATATCAAGATGTTTGCGGAGCCAGGACAGAAGATTGCTTTTGTCGGTTCTACAGGTGCAGGCAAGACGACGATCACAAATCTTATCAATCGGTTTTATGATATTCAAGATGGAAAAATTCGATATGATGCAATTAATATCAACAAGATAAAGAAGGCAGATTTACGTCGTTCACTCGGTATCGTGCTGCAGGATACACATTTGTTTACAGCTACAGTGATGGAAAATATTCGCTATGGCAAATTGGACGCCACGGACGAGGAGGTTATTGCAGCGGCAAAACTTGCCAATGCGCACGAGTTTATTGAGAAACTACCAGATGGATACAATACATTGTTGACAGGCGATGGTGCGAATTTAAGCCAAGGACAGAGACAGTTGCTTGCGATTGCGCGTGCGGCAATTGCAGACCCGCCAGCGCTGATTCTTGATGAGGCAACTAGCTCAATTGACACGCGCACAGAGAAGATTGTGCAGGATGGTATGGATAAGCTGATGAAAGGAAGAACAACGTTTGTGATTGCCCATAGGCTCTCCACAGTCAAAAATAGTGACTGTATTATGGTACTCGAACAGGGTAGAATTATTGAGCGCGGCACACATGACGAGTTGATTGAGGCAAAAGGTAAGTATTATCAACTTTACACAGGAAATGCAATTGCGGCGAATTAATATAAATGCGGGAGGCTGTAGAATATGGCAGCTTTCCGCATTATTATAGATTTTACGCCAGAGACAAGAGATCCAGCCCGGGTATCAGGCTCATGGTATGTGTACTGCTTGTTTTTATCGGGAATGGAAGAAGGAAGAGATCTTTTGCATCTTATCAATATCATCAGGGGTTGAGTGTTTTTTCAGAACAGAGAAAATAAGTTCAACTTCTTCTGGATGAAAAGAAATGTTATTGTCCTTGCTCAGTTTGTTTAGTGATAACAGAAATGCCATCATTTTTTTCTGTGTTTCTGCTTGATTGCCGCCATTATTAATTGCGGCGCCTTGCACAAACATTTTATTAAGAAAATCAAGTTTTGCCTGGTCTATCTTTTGCAGTTCTGGGTCGTTCATCCATTTATTATTTGGCTCCATTGTCATTTCCTCCAAACATTTTCATTATTTCCATAATTTCATTGATATTCAGTCCGCCTGTGTTTTCATTGCTAGGCGACAGATTTTCCATCATATTGCTGAGATCTATATTAGGATTTGCGTCAGAATTCAGACTCTGGATCAGTTCCATCATCTGTTGCATTTCCCGTAAATTTTTCATAGTCTTTATGGCAGAAAGTATCTGGTTAAAACTCTGGTCCTCATTAGGGGCAAGATATTTGCGAACCGCTTTGTAGATCTGTTCAAGATTTTCTGCAAAATCGGTATTGGCTGCAGATTGGGTGCCGCTGTCAAGGCTGCTGGCATGGATTCCGCCAGAGAAACTAGGTCCTCCTTTGTCAAGCAATGACAGCGTGTACTGAAACTCCATATATTTGATTAGGGCAGGCAGCATCCGAAAGTTGCCATTCTCCATAAAAGGCAGAAGGGACTTTAAGATCTGGATGTGATTCGTGGTGTAAAAGTGGTCAAACGCCAGCACGTAATCATTATCCTCCATAAATAAACCTCCAATTCTTATAGCCTCTCGGAGTCTATAGCAGACTTATAAATTGATGTGAGAGCCTTTTGCACCTGTTTTTTTCATATTATATATATGAAATGAAAATGTCTGTTATGCACGTCTCAGACATGTTCCAGAGTAGAATCTGTACAGATTATAAGGGTCCGTATAAAACGGACCCTCACTAATCAGAATATTAGCAGCAGCCGCATCCGCCGCCGTTGTTGCCGCCACAGCAGCAGGACAGAAGGAGGAGAATCCAGATCCAGCTACCGCATCCGCCATTGTTGTTGCTGCTCTCACAGCCACATCCACAACCGCATCCACAGCCGTTGGAAACACCGAATCCACCAAATCCGCTGTTACCGCCACAGCAGGACAGAAGGATAAGAATCCAGATCCAGCTACCGAAACCGTTGTTGCTGTTGCATCCACAGCCACACTCCGAAACCGTATTTGTTTGATTACAGCCGCAATGGCTTGCTGATAATTCACTCATGTTGAGTACCTCCGAAGAAGCTTTTTTCTATACTATATGACAGAGTACAGAATGTGTTCCTAGAAAATGTGGATTTTTATAACAATTGGATTTTAAATTTATTATGTGTTTAGGCGTTACAATTTAGCATCAGGACTTTGTATTTACTGCAAAGTCCGTGAAATAACGTAGTGGTTGAGATGCATCAAGCCACCATGGAGTGGTTTTACATGGCTTGATGTTTGTAACAATGCCTATGGAGTGTACAATGTGTCTGGTGGACACATCAGATTGTGAGTAGTATCTGAATTTATTCAGTGCAAAAGCATACACGATGAAGTAGGAATGAAACATAAAAGTTATTAACTTTTTATAATTTTGATAAATGACTAAGGATTTATGAGATAATAGCTGACATACATTTCCTAAGAGATGTCCTGTATAATCTGGATTAGTTATTTTTCTATAATTTTGAATTGAAGATTTATCAGATAATTCATTGAATAATTAGAAAAAATATATTATAATAGTAAATAATGTACTTTTTGTTTAAATAAGTGTGTGGGTGTTACGTATGGATTACGGAACACCAAAGGATAAGGGGGATTTCAAATATGAGGTCAACTAAGATAGGGCGGAAGATATTAGTAGGAATATTGTGTGCTGCTATGGTAGTTCAGTGTGTGCCTGCGGAGGCAGTGGCAAGTGAAATTGCCGAAATAGTACAATCCTATGATCAAGAAGCGTTGGATAAGACAGAGCCTCAGGAAGAAAATGTGGAAACAAACGTAGAGTTAGGTTCATCGGAATTAGAAGTTGTACAAGTAACATCGGAAATCAATACGGAAGAAGCGCCAGAGGAGGCAGAAAAATCAGATATGTCTGAAATATCAGAATTGTCTGAGGAAAATAATGCCGTCAATATGTCATCGACATCTGAGGAAACGAGTACATCCGAAACATTATTGATGACGGAGGAAACGAGTACATCTGAAACATTGTCGATATCCGAAGAAGCAAGCACAATAGAAACATCGTCAACAACAGAAGAATCGGATACACTGGAAACATCAGAGATCTCGGAAATACCAGACATAGAGGAGACGGAAGAGATAGTTGAAGCTATAGAAACTCTTGAGATGGATACAGATAGTTCGGAGACAGAAACTACCAGTACAGAGGAAGAGACAACAGTGCCGGAGGTTACTCCTTTGCCGGATTATAATAAGTTACTTTCTGTTGTCTCAGAAGATAAATATTACTTTTACGATAATGGTCAGAATAAAGTTGAAGAAATATTTGTAAAGTTTGAGAATTGTGAAATACCAGAGTCAGGAGTTGAAATTGAGTTTTATATCGATAAAGCTACAGAAGAAGGAAATCAATGTCATTATGACAAGTGGAAAGACTATTATGTAATTCCTTTAAACGATATTGAGGAAGGTTCTCACAGCCTAACTGTCAAGCTGAAGGATGTAAGACCAAACAGTGCAACAGAGGGACAATATTTAGTAACTAGGGAGAATATAGAATTTATACTAGAACAGGTTGACAATGTATTTACAGAAGCAGAAAAGTATTACGTTTCTTCATCAGATGATACAATAGAGGTAACGTTTTTCAATCCTGCTGATGATATTGAGTCTGTTCATATTACAGCATCAAATGGAGATATTGTTGCGCGCTCTAATGGAAGAAGCAAAGCTGTTGAACAGGAGGAAGACCCACGTTACACAAGAATCGGGGATGGATATAGTTACGAAGAAACTATTCTGTATAAAACCACATGGGTTCTTTCCACAGATAAGAATGCTCTTGAAGTTGGAAACTATGATATTCGTTTAACCCTTAAAAATGGTACAGAACGCATGATTCCAAATGTTGTGGAGGTTTCATCAAAAGCTGTTGTGACGAAGTGTGTACTAGGTACAGATTATGACAACACTAGTAACTTTGTTTATTTGTATATTCAGGGTTCCGGTTTTAATCCTTCTCAGATTCGTTTTGACTTCGAGGATAAGGCAACATCGGCAACTTTATCAACAACACGAATTGATTATAAAACAGTACAATCTGGATTTATTGTGAAATTTAGAAAGGAAGGAAATTGGGAGAAAGCAGGAAAGGAAATTATTGTAAATCTTGTCAAACGATCTGGAAATATTGAATTTACCCAAACTGAGTTTGAGGCACAACTGGAAAGTGGTATTTACTATGCAGAGTATAACAGTGTATTGGAGGCTATAGAAGTTGGTGTTACAACAGATTTAAATGGTAAGGCGGTAAGTTTTAAAATTGTTGATGCGGAGGATCATGAGACAGTGATCAGTGAGGTTACATCTAGATCACTGACGGAAAGTTTGGCTTATCTAATTCCTTCGTCTCCAGATAGCTTATCTAATGGCGGGACATATTGTGTGGAACTTATAGCTAGTGGAAATACATATTACAAAGAGTTTGTTATGAATCAAGGAACCCAAAGTGAGAATCATTGGGAAGCATCTAAAGTGATATCTAAAAATGCGGAAAGGCATGACTTTTATTACTATGATACTGTAAACGGAATTCGTAATGAAGAATTAAAAGCATCAATAGATGGTTATAGCGGGGAAGTTGCAGTTTATGCAAGCGAATGGTTACGTGAAGATGGAGCAAAAGGAACACGCATTCAGATATGGATTCCTACAAGAAAACTAGCAATTGGTGAACACACAGTAAGGATTACTCAAAATGGTAGTGCATATGTTTCTTATACCTTTGAAGTTATCGATGCTGATTATGATAAGTTTGTTCTTGGCACTTATGCACTTTCTTGGATTGATGATAACACAATACAGGTTTATATAAAAACACCAAATTGTTCAGAGACCGATGATTTTGATATTAAATTGACTGAAATTGATGGCGGAGAGGTGACAGGTACCAGCGCAGTAGTAACAGAAAGATACACAGACAGTGTATTTATGAATGTTACAGGATTAGATAGAAGTAAGGCGTTTAAGGATTACAATGTACTGATAACACATAAAGAATTTGGTCAGCCTTATAAAATGGAAGATTTAAGTAACAAATATTATACTGATGAGGTTGGTGAAAGGATATCTATTTCTTCTAATAAGGGTCTGCCTGTATTGGCAAATAATCGCGTGATAGGCATTAATATTCAGAATTTAGCATTACCTGCAACCTTGACAATCTATGCGACAGAAAATACAGAGGTGATTGGTAAAGTTACGATTCCTTCTACAACTGAGGGCAACTATTATTATTTTACAAAAGAATTTTATGACAGCCTGGAAAAGAAAGATCGACTGTATGATATGACTGTCACAGATTATGGGGAAAATTGGGGAAGATCCTATGCAAGAATTAATCTTGGATATAAAGAAGAAGAGACAGTCAATGACTTTGATTTGCAGATAATCAGCGATACATTGTATGTTGATGGAGCAGAGAGCGGAAAATCAACAATAATTACGGTATCAGGCAACAAACAGAAACCAGTATTTGAAGTTTCCGATGACAAGATAGTGGAATTGGAGGAGTATACAGAAACTTCCGAGGGAACTGGAGTACAGACGACAGATCCGAATAAGAGGCGTGTTATCGCAAAAACTACAGGTACAACATTTATTACAGTTATTGCAGATGGTGTGAAAAAGAGTGTATTTGTCACAGTTACCAGAAATACCTCTGGCATCACAATCAATACAACAGACCGAGCGATGAAAGTTGGAGATTCCTTTGAGGCGGAGGCGTTTATTCAGCCATCAAGTGCAGATGATCCTACCCAGATTGTAAGTTTTACCTCATCAGACAACAAAGTATTGTACGTGAAAAAATTAACAAACAGAACAGCAAGAGTTACAGCAATGAAAGCAGGAACGGCTGTACTGCGCGCTACATTGGAAGGAACACCATATACTGTAGCAGTGACAATCTCCATCACAGATTCTTTTCCTTTGTATGATAAAAAAGAAATTAAGATTAAAGAAGTAGGAACTGTCAGCTATATTGAGAATGTTGATCGCGCATTATCCTACTGTAAGCTGCCAAAAGGTTGGGAGTGGAATAACGGGGACCTTGTTTTAACTGCAAGTGATGAATTGCAGTACTGCTGGGCAACCTATACAGAGGAAGGATACCAGCCATTTTCTGCGAGATTGCCAGTGGCAGCAACACGTATCATTGGCATTGATATAACAGGCAAGAAATTGATAAATCAAGGTCAGAAGGAAACCTATCAGATTACTTATCAGTATATAGGAGCAGATATTAATACGCCGAAATTTAAGGAACGGCTCACTACAAATTGTGTCAGAACATCTGAGGGAAATATAGCTACTGTAGAAACATTAGAGTGGGATAATCTAGTGATTGCGGCAATGGAAAAAACAGGTGGTGGAACGGTAGACTTTTCACTGACATTGGCGATTGATCAAGGAACAAGCCAGGGAGCGGACTTGTTTGTAAAAGATTTTAGTGTTGAGGTTCCGCTGACAGATTGTGTAAATAATGTAAAGGTAAAACCTGTAAAAATAGGAAATCAGAATTTTACATATACAGAAACACAAGATCAAATGGAAGTCGATCAAAAAGATGTTCGAGATGCAAAGAATAAATATGCTATCAAGCTTCAAGCAGAGGCAACCATCAATGGAAAACTTGCACCAAATATAAAGTTTGACTGGGAGTCAAGTGATACGGCTGTAGCAACAGTTGCTGTAAATGACAATAATGAAGTGATACTTACTGTGAAAAAGGAAGGCAATGTAGATATTACAGCAAAAGCACAGGACCAGGGAGAATGCACAGGTACATTGACAGTGAATATTATGGATTATGCACCAGTTCTGGAAGTGTCTAATATAACTGTCAATAAGTATTGTACCCAAGGAACAGAATTTGTTCTACAAGAGCAGAATGGAAATAGAATTACTTCTGTTAATGTTTTAGAAAAAGATGGGAAGGAGGATAGAAATTCGTCAAACTTTTCTGCAAGTGCGCCAATAGAAGGGATTTCTACTTTAAGGATAAAGCCAAATGCACCAGTACTGTCAAATTCAAGCAAAAAGGTTTCAGACTGTAAACTGGAAGTTGTTACAGAAAAAGGGAAATATCCATATTCATTAAAGGTTGCAACAGATGTTACAAAACCTTCCGCAACTCTGAAACTAAAGACAAAGGCCAATCTGTTTTATAAGGATGCGGAGGCGGTCTATACAATATCAAGCAAGTATGATATTCAGTCGATAGAGATTCCAGAAGTGGATGGTATTGGTTTCAATGGAAGTTATCATCGCAGTAATAATACGGTTACTTTCCATGCAAAAGGTCTTGACAGCAACACAGTTGGCCAGTTTTCTTCTAAATCGCCAACTGTGAAAGTACAGTTAATAATTACATTTGCAGATTATACGCAACCACAAACGATAGAACTTAAGGTTGCGACAGAAAATAAAAAGCCATCATTGAGTTTGACAGGAATGGTAGTTTGTCCTGGAATCACATCGGGTGTAGTCAACGTTATTAATTCTAAGACAAAGGAGCAGGTTCCGCTCGATAACACAATGGCATTTGCGGTTACAAAACCGCTTAACAGTGGTATGAGTACAGCACTCAACAGAGATGGCAGTATCAAGGTAGATTATCTTGGCACAAAGAATGTATCTTACACAGCAGAATTGAGCAGTCCTGACTGGACGCAGTCAGCCAGTGCAAAAGGAAAGATTACCTATGTAACATCTCCCGATAAGTTGGCATTATCGCTGGGAAGCAAACAATTGACATTGAATATGGCTACAAACATTACTGCAAATGGGACGAATACAATTCCTATTTCTGTAAATGGAAGTGATATTGGAATAACAAAGTTGACTTATGGAGGTTCCGCAGCAAAACTGATTGATACAGATGGGTATCTTGCGTGTGATATTAGACCTTCCAGTCAAGGCATTCGGAGCATCAGCCTGGGATTGAATGCTGGGAAGCGTGGAACTGTCAAGGCGGGAACTTACAAACTGGATTTGTTTGCGACCGTAAATTTATTACAGCAAGAGATTGTGATTAAGAAAGCAACATTGACAATTAAGCTTACAGAGCCAGACAAGGCAAAGGTAACACTCGCATCACCAAAAGGAAAGATTAATTTGATAGACCGGGAAAATACATCTGTAGTGTATACACCAAAAGTTTCTGGAATTGATTCCGTGGTAAGAAGTGTAAGTGTGGTTGGAGAAAATGCAGAATACTTTACGGCTTCTCTAAATGCTGACAATAAAGTGGAAGTGAAACTCAAAACAGGAAAGGGTATGTCTTCCAGGCAATCGTATCCTTTGACAATTCAGTCCGTGTTACAGAATGGGTATAAGATATTGTCCTCTGTGAAGATCAAACCTGTTAACACGCTGCCAAAGATTGTATTTACCCCTGCAAAATGTAATTTATATCGGAGTAACTCGAACAAGTATACTGTTTCTGTATCGTTGAAAAACAGCAACATTGATATAGATAATATCACAGGAATTAAGATTGATCCGAGCAATAAGAATAATGCGAATAATTTTTTGCTAATTAATAATATCAGCAAAAATGGTACAGTAAGTTTTAATCTGGCAGGGAACAGGACTAAGATAAAGAAGGGACAATATAAAGTAAAGTGTTTGGTTTCATTCCGAGACGCAGATCCAGAGGCAAAACCTGCTACAGTGAATATGACAATTACTGTAAAATAAATATCGTTAGAATTGCATAAAATATACAAATATTAGAAACAGCACATTAAATTTGTGCTGTTTCTAATATTTTGTCATAAAAATCGGAAAAAGACTTGAAATTAACTGAAAATATAGTAAAATAATAGTATATATGTAAACCGTTTAAATAAAATGTTTATGTAAATAAAATAAATCGGGTAGATAGAAAGGAAGATAGAATGGCGGAAATAATATGGACTGTTGAGGGCAGGCGGTTTCGGAACGCAGAGGAATATCAAGCGGCGCTTAGAGACAAAGAACTCATCGATTCCATTACCGGCAGTCTGAAACTGGATAATCCAAAAGATGTTGAGATATTGTATTATAAATTGAAAGAAGGGCATTATACATTTGAATCTATCGTGGGCAGACAGTTTGATGATAATGTTTATGAGTTGTATCAGCGAATCAAACAGCGAGAAGAACAGGCAAAGGAAGAAAAAGTTGCACGAAAGGAAAAGAGGAAACAGCAGATTCAAAAGCTTGAGAAAATAGTAACACCGTCCCGAAAACGACAGAAATCAGAGAGCAAGACAAGACTTGAGGATTTTGATAAAGATATGCAAGAACAAATTATAGGAATACTCAAGAAAAAGGAAAGAAAACGAAGAATCCTGATGGTAGTCTGTTTGTTTCTATGTATTATCAGCTTTGGGTATTTGGGGGCATATTATCAAGTATCTGCCAAAAGTGCACGCGAATTTGAAGAGTTGTCATCATTGAAGGAAGCGGGGGCGCGTGGTGCAAATTCTGGAAACAAAAAAGTTGAGATACATCTTACTGACAAGGATACGTCACTGCCTGATATTCTGCCAGAATATGAAAAAATATATCAGAAGAATCAAAAGCTAATTGGATGGGTCAAAATTGACGATACAATAATTGACTACCCTGTGATGCAGACAGTAAACAATGAATATTATCTGAATCATAACTTTAATCAGGAAGAGGATAGGAATGGTTGTATTTTTATGGATTATCAGTGCGATGTCGTAAAAGGATGCGATAATATGATTTTGTATGGGCATCATATGAAGTCAGGAAAAATGTTTGGGACATTAAACAAATATAGTGAAGAAGCATATTACGAAGAACATCCAATCATACAGTTTGATACGATTTATGAGAAGGGTAAGTATCAAGTGATGTATGTATTTCGTTCAAAAGTTTATTCAGAGGAGGATGTAACCTTTAAATACTATCAATTTATCAATGCTACTTCGGAGATGGAGTTTAATTCCTATCTAAACGAGATGGCGGAGTTATCTTTATATGACACAGGAATTACTGCCAGTTATGGGGATAAGCTTCTGACGCTCTCGACCTGCGACTATCAGGAGAAGAAAGGACGGTTTGTCGTAGTAGCGAAAAAGATTGGCTAGGAGTCTAAAATATGGATGTACAGGAGAAAATAACTACACAGGAACAAAATGTAGATAATCCACACGATAAAGGATATAAAAGAATTTTTTCGGTTAAGAAGAATTTCCTTGATTTTATTAAGAAGTATATTAGTTTAGACTGGATGATATCTTTGCAGGAGAATGATATTGAGTTGGTTGATAAGGAATTTATTACCGATCAATTTGAGACTTATGAGTCAGATTTGGTATATAGAGTAAATACAGAGGCAGGAAGCACATACTTGTTTTTCTTTGATTAATAATCTTGCGATTTCAAAAATTGAAGACTCTAATACTTTAATTGATAATATCTTGCTTGCTGATAAGAAAAGAACACGGGAGGCATGGACAAGTGAAGAAATCTTAGAACTGATTCAACGCATTCGAGCGATGGATCGCGATGATTTAAATGAGTGGATTGTATGGTTTTCAAATGTGATAAGGAAATTAGATGAAGAAGAGCGCAAAACCTTCATAGAACAATTGAGAGAAGGGGAGGAAAAAGCGATGTGCAGTTCATTTGAAAGACTTTTAAATAAAGAAAAAGCAGAAGGAAGAGCAGAAGGAAAATTGGAGGGGAAAGTGGAAGGACAAACAAAGGAGAGAGCGGAGGCTGTTATAGAGCTTCTTGAGGAAATCGGGAAACCTTCCAAAGAACTTCAAAAGTACATTATGGATCAGACTGATTTGGAGGTGTTGCGTTGTTGGCATAAGACAGCAGCCAGGGCGAAAAACATAGAAGAATTTGAGCGGATAGTGGGAGTATTTCAGGAACAATGAAACGGTTTCTTGTGAAGAGAGTGATCGAAACAATTTATGGGGAACGAGGCTGTGAAATATAGATTAAGATTGGGGGCACAAGTCGTATGTGTAGATAAATGATGTTGTCAATAAGTGGGAATATAAATAATAAAGTGGGGAGAAATAACATGGCAAAGAGTAAAAAGAAAAAGAACTTTAAGCTAAGAAGGAGAGTAAAACGAACGGTCGCAGCACTCACAATGGTTATGGCGATTGTTGTGGCTGCAATACCAGTCGAGAATTATGGTACAATGCAGGCATCGGGGGTGGATGGAGTAAACCTTGCAGATAATGCACAAAAATTTATTGATGCACAGGGAAAACATTATGATCCAGACCAATATGAGAAGAAATATACAGGTACGGATGACTTAACAGTACAACATATTGAGGGAAACACCTTTATTAATGCATATAAGATTCAATTAAAAGGTGGTAGTAGTGAAGATGCTGTTATATATGAGAGTGTATTTGAAAAAGATTTGGACAGATTTGATATTTATGAAGTAGAGTATTATGATTATGTTCAGATGAATGCAGATTATCTTAAGGCAGTAGAGGATGCATTTGATGGCGAGAAATACTCTATTACATATACAGAAGATAAGAGTTCAAAAAGTTATGAAGAATTTTCGGCAGATGGGATTACACTTAAGGCTGTTACAGCAAGTTTAATATCAACAGATTCGCCAACAGAAAAGATTGAAAATTCACCAAGTGGATCATTAAATACTAGTTTAATAGATACTGATAAGAATCCATATATTAAGATTAAAGCTGCTACTGGTTCTTCTAAAATTTTTGAGACTTATGCTCCAACGTTGTTAAAGTCTCATACTGATAGAATAGCTGCATACAATACAGAAATGAAGACATATACTGATGTGTTGGATGGAATTAGAAATACAAATCCTCTTACAGAGGCAGATCAAATAAGATGGAATGAAACCGCTACGAAGATTAATGATTTAAATGCCACAATTACACCATTGTTAACTTTTGAGAAAACTTTTGCAGAGATAAGGGCGGAGGCAAAGGATACTGATGAGGATAACAATGACCTTCCTGATATTATGGATTATGCTATTTGTCAGAGAATTGGTTCAGACAGTAAGGGTGACTTGGTAAAGTATGGATTAAAGAAACTGACAAGTACAACAGGAGATATTGTATATGTCCCTCAAAATAATAGTCCTAATGGTCCTGACTCTGGTCAGAAAAATGATGATGAAGGATATCTTACAGGAGGGAAGGCGAACATAAAGGGTATTGCTTCCAATGCATTTAATATAGAAGATCATTCTGATGATAAACATCCTGTGGGAACTGACAGAGAGGTTGGAACGATTACAATTCCTCTTACAGTGGAGTTTATTGGTGAGAAGGCATTTGCAAATTCCAAGTATTTAAAAGATGTGACAATTGATGATACAAACTGTACAATTTTAGGTGATGAGGCATTTACGCAGTGTCCTAATCTTGCTTCTGTTAAGTTTACAAGTGCGAATTCTCGTCTGAAAACTGTTGGGTGCAAAGCTTTTTATAATACAAAATTAGATAGCATCATTTTCCCACCTTATGTTGAGACGATTGGTGCAGGTTGTCTGTATCTTTCTGATATAAAAGAAATAACAATGGGAGGGCTTAGAAATGCGGAGCTGACAATTGAGCCATATGCATTTTTTGGCTGTGAAAAGCTGACTAAAGTAAACTTTGCAGGTGAAACTACCAATTTTAAAATGGGAGATGGTGTCTTTGCACTGACGGCCAGTCAGGGTGGCGGGTCACTGGAAAGTTTTACATTCCCATCATATATGAATAAGATAGATCATGGTAATAATTATTCAGAATATATTCTTGCCGGAAGAGAGAATCTGAAAACGGTAGTACTTCCTGGAAGGCTTGGCAATAGCGTTGATAAGGATTTTGAAAGAAAAGTGCCAGATACGACATTTGCAGGTTGTAAGAATCTGGAATGTGTGGAGTTTCCTGATAACGCTTACAATGCGACATATGATCCAGAGAAACTTTTTAAAGAGGTATTAAATAACAAATTTTATGTCAGAGGTCCTGAATCGGGTGCCAGCAGTGGATCTGTCGCATTACCTAGAAGCTGTACTTGGAATGCAGTGCCGGGATACTTGGGCGATGATGGCAAACCAGGTGTAGTTCCATATGTGTACGTAGGTGCAGATGGCAAAGAGCATATGGAAATTGGTGTTGGCGAGGAAAGCCGTGACGACTATATTGCAACCATTGACATTCTTGACGCAAATGCAAAGACGGCCAGTTTGTCGGGATATACAGAGAATCATCCAACAGGATTTCCCCTTGCGGTAGTAGTGCCAGAAACCGTTGGCGGTTATACAATTATAGAAATTGCAGATGGATGTTTTAAAGATGTAAGCGATATTATTTATAAGGTAATCATTGCAGATGGAACTGTGCAGAGAATTAATGCCAATGCATTTCGCAATTGTGCGAATTTGCAGTGGGTGGAACTTGGAGATTCGGTAAGCTTTATTGGTGCTAATGCTTTTGAGGGATGCAAGAGCCTTGAGAATGTGTTCTTTAGCCAGACCCAGACAGCACTTTTTGGAGATGAGGATTCCTATTGGAAAGATGCACTTACAATTGAAACCAATGCATTTAAGACTGGTTCGGATTTCCTTACATTTCATGGTGCAGTGCATCCAGAATATGCGCCGTTTAAGTTAGCAATGAGCGAGGAAGGTAAATCCATGACAGGTTCCAGCCTCCAAATTTGTTATAAGACAGATGCACCTACGAATCTTACAATATTGAGAGATAATGATACTGGAGAACGCACATTGATCGATTATCCACATTATGAGGAAATCGATGTTATTAATAAAGATTTGATTCAAATGTGGGCAAATGGTGATAGCGGGTATAGTATTACAGATAAGTTTGAAGAATGGAATGAATTGAGGAATGCTTCGGACCCAAATTATGCAGACAGACCTTATAATAGTTATAAAAATTTTAATGAGGAAGATATTCCACTCTATGCTCTTTTTATGACTATACCAAAAGGAATTGACAGTATTGATGCGAATGCTTACTATAATAATACAAAAAATGCAAGTGATTTAGCATATTTAACTAGAAAATATGAGCCGCAGACTAAAATCAGCAACGGCAAAGAGATTGAGATTGGTATTAAGGGGGAGACAGGTGCTTTAGAAAGAAATATTAATCAAAAGCAAAGTTATGGCAGATATAATGATGTGAAAAGTGTATACTCTGATGATAAGTATATTTCGGAAAGTGATTTGGATGAATTTGGTCAAAAAGCAGGGCTATTTAGCGGATTTTTGGCAGAGTCTGATTTGAGTACTAATATTACTAGGATCACAGATGATATGCCGGGTATTATATGGCGTACTTATAATGGTCATGAGTATGTTGAAAATTCAATTATTGGTAACGATTATCTGACAACAATTGATTTAAAAACAATTAAAGAACTTCCAGATTATGCGTTTATGAGCTGTGAGAATCTTTTGGAAACTTCTTACGGAACAGAAATGCAGACAATTGGTGCACTCCCATACAGAAATTGTAAGAGTCTGACACAAATTAATATTCCTGCTGCAAATCAGTATGTACAGTTCGGCAATATGATTCTTTTCCGTAAAAATCAGGGAGCAGGAAATGGACTTGAAATTATTCAATGTCTGGAAGGAAGAGGCAGCGGCAGCAGTGCGAGTGGTTCCTTTAAGGTAGGCGAGGAATCAGGAGACACTTTGTTGGCAAATGTTGTCAGCATTGACAATGAGGCATTTTCTTACTGTGGAGAAATCACGGAGGTTGACTTAAGCACTTCTGCGATTACACAAATACCAGAGAGATGTTTCTACAAAGCAGAAAAACTGGCGAATGTAAAACTTCCTGAAAGTATTGAGACAATCGGTGCAGAAGCATTTTTGGATACGAGCGATAATATGGAAATTACCATACCAAATCCAAGCTGCGCGATTGGAGAGACTGCATTTAATTTTGATGGAAATCGCAAGGTTACCATTAGAGGACCGCAATATGATGGTTCTGGAACAAGAACGAGTGCAATTTATAACTTTTATGTAAAGATGAAAGATAAGTTAAGACCACAGGGCAAGGAAGAAAATATCATTTTTGTTTCAGATGATAAGCATAAAGTTACATTTATTGATTATGATACATCTTTAATTGTTGACCCAGATGTTCAAAATCCGCAATATGTAGATCATGAAGGGAACGCAATCTGTGTAGCAAAGCCAGAGCGTTCAGGATATGAGTTCTCTGCATGGAAATGTATTCTTTCTGATGGTACACAGTTTACGGGTTCCGGTGATCCTTGGTTAAACGTTACAGAAGACAGAATTATCCAAGCAGTGTATAAGCCAAACGCAAATATTGTTGTGCCAGATGGCAATGACTATACATTGACAATTAAAGGCGGTACTGCAAATGGAAAAACAGAATCCATTACGGCGAAAGGCGGTGATAGGATAATCGTTGCTGCAGATACCAAGACCGATGGAAGTAAATTCCAATACTGGACTGTTGAACCATCAACTTATGCGAATTTTCTTGTGGATGGGGTAACTACAGCAAGCACTACTTTTATTATGCCAAATGCAAATGTGACATTGACAGCAAACTTTAGTGGAGGAAACTCTGGCGGAAACAACCCAGGCGGCAACAATCCTGGTGGCAACAATCCAGGCGGAAATAACCCAGGTGGCAACAATCCTAGTGGAGATGGACAAAAGTACAAGGTAACAGTAAATTATGGTTCAGGAAGCGGCGAGTATGCAGCAGGTGCAACCGTTAATATTTCAGCATATGCACCAGATTCACCGAACAGAGTATTCTCAAGATGGACGACAAGCAATTCTGGTCTGAGCTTTGTCAATGCAAACGCAGCAACGACAAGTTTTGTGATGCCATCAGCAGATGTGACTGTGACAGCAAATTATAAGGTACGTTCAGATGACGATGATGACGATGATGACGGACCATCAAGAAGACCAGGAACCAATACTAATACGACGACAGTACCAAACAGACCAGGCAGTAGTTCGACAGGTACTACAGGAACGACAGGCACTGTGACAAATCCTACTTCTGGAAGTAGCAATACAGGCAACACAGGTAACACGACCAACAATAACGGAAATAAAATTTACATTACAAAAAATGGTGTATCTAATAAGGATGTGGCATCTATTTCCGTAGATGGTTCTACAGATAACTTTATTGTTAGAATAACAGAATCAGCGGAGGCTACAGCAGCAGTTGAGGAAGCATTGATCAATAAATACGGTTCGCTCGACGGACTGGTGTATTTCCCAATGGATATCTCACTGTATGATTCTACGGGACAGAATAAGATTACAGATACATATGGATTGAATATTACAGTGACAATGCCAATACCAGATGTATTGATTCAGTATGGCGGAAATTCACGGGTGGCAGCCGCCGACAATGGAAACTTACAGCAGTTGACACCGAGATTTACAACAATTGACGGAATCGCATGTATTTCGTTTGTACCACCACACTTTTCACCGTATGTGATCTATGTGGATACAAGCAATCTGACCGCAGGGCAGACATTGGATTCAACACCTTCTACAGGAGATCCAATTCATCCTAAGTGGTTTGCGGCGATTGGAATGGCATGTATTTCTATTTTACTGTTTGTTACAAGCGATGGGCGTAAGCGTAAGAACTACAAGGCAGCATAGGTTGGCATAGGAAATCAGAGCAATAAAAGGAGACCACTATGAAAAAAATATATACTGCGATTGCAAGTGTGGCAATATTGGGAATCCTTGCGCTTGTGACGGTTGCGAAAGGAATTGGCGGTGTGACAGCCGCAGAGGATGAACGATTTCGGATAAATGGAACAACGTTGACAAAGTATCTGGGAACTGACTCTTATGTCAGTATCCCAGACACTATTACAGTGATTGGGGACGAGGCATTTTCTGGAAATGAGGCATTGACAAGTATTTCGGTTCCAGACTCAGTTACTCAAATATCATACAATGCATTTAAAAACTGTACAGCGCTGACAGGTATTATAATTCCTGATTCTGTTGATAAGGTTGGACCTGGTGCTTTCGAGGGGTGCAAGGCACTCACATCTGTCCAAGTTGGAAAAAATGTAAGTGCATGGGGATCTGGTGTCTTTGCAAATTGCGAGAAACTTGCAAAACTCTCAGTTGATGCGAACAATGAATATCTTACCTACTACAATGGCGCGCTGTACAATGGAAATATGACAATGCTTTATCAGGTGCTTCCAGCGCGCGAAGGTGAGAATTATGTGATGCCCGACACCGTGGAAAATATTGACACATATGCATTTTGGAATCTCCAGAATACAAAGAATGTAATGATTTCAGAAAATGTATCTACAATCCCCAAACAGGCGATGTCCAGTATGGGAAGTGTGGAGAACGTTGTGCTGAAGAGTCCGATCACAGGAATTGAAGAGCGAGCGATGGCAAACAATGCTGCACTCAAACAAGTTGCAGTGCCAGAGTCTGTTGTAAATATTGACAAAAAAGCGTTTGCAGGCAGTTCAAATCTAAAAATATTCACCACACGATCTAGCACAGCAGATACCTTTGGAAAAAATAATAATATTCCAATAATTTATAAGGAAGAGTATCCAATAGACTTTATGGACAGCAATGCAGGACTAGAACAAAAACCAAATGTGGGATATGAGGTTGATCCTGATTCTAATACAGACACTACTACGGCAACAAACAATCCAACAACAACAGATTCAGATAATGCAGATGATAACAATGCAAACGTTCCGCAAAATCCTTCCCGCTTTGAGAGCACTGAGGGATATATTCATCCGTTGGATGTGCCAGAACCTGCAGATGTGATTGGTAAGACAGTGATTGTGGCTGGAAAAGCAGTTGTGTTGATGGATAACCATAAAGGAAGAGTATATGGAATCCCAGATGGGGTAACAGCGGAGATTGTTCAGGGAAATCAAACAAACACGCAAAATACAACCGATCAGAACTCTATTAGTGTGAACTATCAAAGGCCGGAGAATGAAAGCATTCCACAGAGAAAGTTTTACAAACAGAAGGACCTGACAACATATGAGATTGGTGATACAATTAAAATAATTGACCGTTTAGCATTTGCGGAAAGTGGATTAAAGACAATCCAAATTCCAGACAATGTTACAGAGATTGCATATGGTGCATTTTTATCTTGTGCAGAACTGACAGACATAACAATACCAGATTCCGTTTCTGTTATTGGTACGAAGGCATTTGAGGGGACCGCATGGCTAAATCGCTGGCGAGATGGCAGTACAGAGAGCGGAGAAGGGGATTTCCTAATTGTAGGCGATGGTATTTTGGTTGCATACAGAGGAAACGCAGAGCATGTGGAGATTCCAGAGGGTGTGAAACAGATTGGTCCAGAGGCATTTAAAGGACATCAAGAAATACTAGATGCAGCGTTGCCAGATTCTGTAATTAAAATTTGTGCGGAGGCATTCCGCAACTGCAGTTCATTGACGGGACTGACAGGATGCAAGGGATTAAAAACAGTGGTCCGCGGGGCATTTTATGGAACGCAGATTTCCGAAGGGGAATTTAAAAATTGAGAATGATTGACCGGAGATGACGGAATGGAAAAACTTTTTTGGGGAATGGTAGGAGGATGCACGGCTGCATTTGCTATTTTGCTGTGTATGTATTTGAATAAAGCTGGAATAATTGGTGGAGAACCAGAAACTGCAACGACAGAGATCACCTTAGAAACAGAGACAGATACGGAAGAAGGATTGTTGGCTGCTAATGGTGAATTTCCTTCAGAGATACAGTCTTTGATTGAGGACTCTCAGAATAAGTATGCGCAGGCGATGCAAGTGTTTGAGGAGGAATCCGCAGAAGCTGCTTCAAGGGAGGCTGCGGGGACTGTAGGCACAAGGCCTGCAACGGGGGCTACAACCGCGCCAAGTACATCAGAAAGTGGTCCGAAAACAAATGGATCAGTAGATGGGAATAGAAATGATAATCATGAATTTTTCTTGGAAAATCCTTCTGAGGAAATGTCAGAGGAGACTTCAGAGGCAGAAGAGTCAAGCACCGTGGAGGCAAAAACTGAGGAAAAGAAAAATAGTGAGTATGAGTATACCTTATATCCAGATCATGTGATAATCAAAAAATACATTGGCTCATCATCAACCCTTGATATTCCAGACACGATTGATGGCCAGCCAGTGACAGAGATACGGGATTCTGCATTTGCAAGTTCTAAGACCTTAGTTAGAGTATACATACCAGAATCTGTGACAAAACTTGGAAAAAATGTATTTAAGAGCAGTGAGCTTCTAGTGGATGTGAGTCTGCCAGACAGCCTGACAGAAATGGGAGAAGGTATTTTTGATGGCTGCTCGAAACTTGCGCGCATTACAGTACCAGATGGTGTTACAAGGATTGGAAAAAAAGCATTTAATGAGTGTGAAAATTTGCGTACAGTCAAGCTTGGCAGTGATATTGAGACAATTGAGGAGCAGGCTTTTAATAACTGTGCGAAAATGGAATTGACAAGACTTCCATCATTGTTAAAAAGAGTAGAGAAAGAGGCGTTTACCGGATGTTTTGCGATGGCATTGGCAAAGTGGCCAAGTGAATTGGAAGTGATTGGCGAGAGTGCATTTGAGGGCTGTACTGCCATTACAGACGTAAGACTTCCTAGTACGATGCGGACAATGGGTGAGAGTACATTTATGGGTTGTACAGGTATTCAGACGTTGGAGATTAAATCAGGGATTGAAGCGATACCAGAGGCGGCGTTTGCAGGTTGCACAGGCATTACAGAAGTGACGTTTCCAAAGTCTGTTATCAGTATTGGAGACGGCGCATTTACAGGATGTACAGCTCTTGCCAGTGTATCCATACCAAAAAACACACTTAGTATCGGCGCATCAGCCTTTGCGGACTGTACGTTTACTGAGGTGACAATCAATTCAAAATGCTCTTATCAGACAAATTCGTTTCCTTTTGCGATAACAGATAAGAACTATTATTAGGAAACTCGTAAGGGGGTGAGTCAATGCGAAAAGGTTTGAGAAAAAAAGCAGCAGCAGTTCTGATGGCAGTCGCTGTGTTACTGACAGCAGTGAATGTGGATATAGTGTCCTATGCAAAAGGTCCAACCTATACAGCGATACAGGATGTTTATTACACAAAAGAAAACTGTGTAGTGTATGCAGAGCCAACTTATACAGCCACAGTCCTGACGACGTTAGGAGCCAACTTGCCAGTACAGGTAATTGGTGAGTATTCTAATGGATGGTATCGAATTAATATCGGCGTGATTTGTTATGTGAAAATGGATTCAGTCACTTCTGCGGGAGCGATAGGTATCAGTGATCCAGGAGACAAACAGATTGCAGATGCACAGAAAACAGCAGCAGAGTTGGGATATGAGTTTGTCTATCTCAAATTAAATAAAGAAAAAGTAATTAAGAAAGATATATACAACAGCTATCTAGGACGAAAAGTAATACTTTACGCAAAGATTGATGATGAGATTGGTGTCTCTTTTAAGATGCTTTATGAAGATAAGATAAAAAAAGACATTAATCTAAAAATAACAAAGACAGCTACCGTCAACAATTTTGGAGAGCGGATTGTGGAGTTTAAATTTGACGATTTTGTAGAGTTGAAAGGACAAATTGCCATTTTTCAGTTTAAGGAAGGATATGACAAGGCAGTCACTATTTTTCCAGCAGATGTTGAAACTGGGGACTATGTGGAGATGAATACATACTATACTGAGTTTAGCGAGTTTGCATATGCGCCAGTCACACAGGTAGCCGATATGAAAATTGTGGAAACGGAGATACCAAATTCTCTTACCGATAATCAAAGAAATATTATGGCAGACCATAGAAAGGGGATTAAATATATGAGCGATGACACTAAGGAATACAGAAGCATCGTTCATGGAAAGCTCCGCAAAGACACAGAGTACGTGGATTATAATTATTAAAAATCCTTAAAAAGAAGATATAAGTTTAAGCAATCTTATATCTTCTTTTTCGTATATTGGTTGAAATTTTGCATTATGTGTGCTATGATTTCAAGTGGAAAGCGTATGAACTGTATTAATTCAAACAATACAGTATGCACTTTTTTCAGACACAGAAAGACTCTGAGAGCCTATACATATGTTAAGGAGGGGAAAATGGCGGGAACAGAGGGGAAGATGACTAAACCGGTCATTACAGTCAAGGATTTATATAAAGTGTATCGTATTGGTGAGAACCGAGTACGTGCACTAAATGGGGTGAGCTTTAGTATTAACCGCGGTGAGTTCTGTGCGATTGTAGGAACATCTGGATCGGGAAAATCCACACTGCTCAATATGTTGGCAGGTTTGGAAAAACCTACTAAGGGTGAGATTGTCATTATCGGTGAACATATGGAAACGAAAAGTGAAAATCAGTTGGTGCGATTTCGGCGAGAACATATTGGTTTTATTTTTCAGTCATTTAATTTGATGGGGACAATGAATGCGGTGGAGAATGTGGCACTGCCATTAACGTTTCAAGGCGTGTCTAAAAGAGAGCGTACAAAGCGTGCAAAAAAGATGGTGCATTTGGTAGGGCTTGATAAATACTGGGATCACAGGCCAAATCAGATGTCGGGCGGACAGCAGCAACGCGTCGGTGTTGCGAGAGCGCTTGTAGTTAATCCAGAGATTATCTTTGCGGATGAACCGACTGGAAATCTTGATTCTAATACTTCAAGGGATATTATGAATCTAATGCAGCGTGTAGTGAGAGAGCAGAAACGTACTTTGATTATGGTTACACATGACAATACGCTTGCAAGTTTTGCTGACAAGATCATTCGGATTGTCGATGGTAAAATTGTTGATATGGTGGATAATACAAAAATGGAGGAGGAAAAATGAAAAAGGTAAAACAAATATTAGTTTTGATACTTATGGCGGTTTTACTGTGTGGTAATACAATGACTGCATTGGCAGATGAAGACCAGTCAGATAATAAACCTACACAGAATAGTCCAAGTGACGAATATGCATCAAAAGAATGGAAAGATCAGATTCGAGGGGAATTGAATCGATATTATACAGATTTGAAGATGCGCTATAAATTGACAGAGGATAAGCGCAAGCGTATGGATAAGATTTATAACAGCGCTATGACTTATATGGAAAATGCGCCGCTTACTATGTCAGAATTGACAAGCTATGAGGCTGAGATTGAAGGGTATTTGAAGGAGATTTTAGAGGAGAATTCTTCGGGAACAGAAAAATTTCTAATGCTTTCCAATGAGGTTCCTATTACAAGTGCACAGTATGGAGAACTTACGTTTGTAGTGCTGTCATTGATTAATCTGGGAAAGTCTGATATCACAGATGTTGTGATCACGCCGACGGTATCTAACGATAGGACCAAGTGGCCATTTGATATTAATCAGGCATATGATGCGCAGATGCTTCCAATTATACAGGCTTCTAAGGATACCACAGATGCGTTTAACAAGCGTATGGATATTGGCTGGTACTTTAATGTTAGACAGGATGTGCTTACAGGCTGCTATCCATTAAGTTTTCATGCGACGTATTATCAGAACGGCGCACTGGTAGAAACAGATATTACGACTTACATTAATATCAAGGGTGCTGATCCGGAAAAACTTTTGATAAAAGATGAAGACGAACCAGAAAAGAAAACAACAAATCCACGTATTATTGTAACAGGTTATCGTACAGAGCCAGAAGTGGTCTATGCAGGTTCAACTTTTAAGCTGACAGTAAGTGTCAAAAATACTTCAAGGGAGACTGCTGTTGAGAACGTGCTTTTTAACTTGGAAGCTACAGTGGAAGGAAAGGATGCAGACGCTACGTACTCGGCATTTCTACCGACATCAGGTTCTAGCTCCGTTTACACAGAGCGCATTTCGCCAGGTCAAACTTATGATATGAGCATTGAGATGGAAGCGAAATCAGACCTTTCCCAAAAGCCGTATGTGCTGACTGTCAATATGAAATATGACACAGAGGATCAGATTAATATGTCTGATGTTGCACATGTGTCTGTGCCAATCAAGCAGGAGGCAAAGGTTGATACTGGCGCGGCAGAGATTATGCCAGAATCGATTTCAGTAGGCGAACAGTCTAATGTTATGTTTAGCGTGTTTAATACAGGTAAGACAACGCTTTACAATGTAAAGGTAACTTATGAGAGTGCGACAGTGGAGAGTGGCATCACTTATCTTGGAAATATTTCGCCGGGTGCGACACAAAATGTCGATTCCATGTTGACTGGTATTGCGCCAGATACAGGGGAAGGAATTGTCAAGGCGGTAATTACATACGAAGATGAGGCTGGAAATGAGACGCGCTTTGAGAAGGATTTAAATCTTTTGGTATATGAGATGATGATTGATGAGGGAATGATAGAAGATATGCCTATGGAGCCAATAGAGGGTGAGAATACTAAGAAGAAAATCCCTCTTGTTGGGATTCTTGGCATTGCGGCGGCAGCGATTGTAGTGATTGCGGTTGTCATCACCATTATTTCCAAGAAGAGAAAGGCAAAGAAGCATAAGGAAGATATGGATTTGCTAGATGAGGATGATGTATAATGAAATTCTTTGATTTATTGCGCATGAGCATCTCCAATCTGTGGAAACGCAAACTCCGTACTGTGCTGACTGTGTTGGGAGTGGTGATTGGTATTACCTCGATAGTTGTCATGGTTGCACTTGGAAATGGACTCAAACAGTCAATGCTGGATAACTATGCCAATTACAGTTCTATGACGCAGATACAAATTTATAGTGGAGGATATTATTATTCTAGTAGTGGCAGTGGTCAGGATGAGCAGAAAAAGCTGGATGATGCGTTTGTTCAAGAACTGCTGGGTATGGAGCATGTCAAGGAGGTCTATCCTAGGTTAAATATTTCTGCGATGGCAAAGGTTGGAAAATATGCTGGACATCTTGATATTTATGGTATTACGAAAGAAGAGTTTGCAACCATGAATATTTCAATTGGGAAGGGAAAGCTGCCAGATTCTGATACGGAATTGCAGTTTTTCTATGGAAACAATGTGCTCACAAATTTTTATGTGGAAAAGACAAATGTCTATTCCTTCTGGGAGACAGGAGAAGCGCCAGATGTGGATTTAATGGAAGATGCTATCTTTGTAATCTTTGATACAGATGCGTACTGGCGTTCACAGGGCGGCTCAGATGAAAATGGAAATCCCGTAAAACAGCCTAAAAAATATTTGATAGAGGCATGTGGTATTATGGAGGGTGAGCTTGGAGAATGGAATAACAACAACAGCCAAAGTATTCTCTGTAATATGGAGGCACTGAAAGCAGAATTGAAACGTATTTTTAAGAAAAATCCAATTCCGGGACAGCCAACCAGAAAGAATGGGAAACCGTACAATGAGCTTTTTTATTCAGAAATTATTGTTCAGGTTGACGATATGGCAAATGTGACCGATCTGACAACTTGGCTGAAAGACAGCGGTTACAACGCAAACAGTTCGGCAGAGTGGATACAGCAAGAGCTTGACTCAATGAATATGATACAGGCAGTACTTGGCGCAATTGGAGCAGTTGCTATGCTAGTTGCAGCGATCAGTATTACAAACACTATGATGATGTCTATCTATGAACGCACGAAAGAGATTGGTGTTATGAAGGTGCTTGGCTGTGATATCCGCAATATACAAGGTTTGTTCTTGATAGAGGCTGGTTTTATTGGATTTATTGGAGGAGTGGTTGGCGTTGGATTTAGTTATGGGTTAAGTGTGGTAATCAACGGTCTCGTGGCTGGAAGCGAGGCGACTGCCAATATGGGTATTTCGGGCGCGATTTGTCGGATTCCGTTGTGGTTGAGTCCACTCGCAATTGTGTTTGCAATTGTAATTGGCATGATTGCAGGTTTTATTCCATCCCTTCGGGCAATGCGGCTGAGTCCGCTTGCGGCAATCCGCAATGAATAGAGTAATATAAATAGCAGTTATAAGGGCTTCTCAAAAAGAGAAGTCCTTTTGTATACTTAAAAGCATTCCCAACATATATTAATGTGAAGATACAACGTGATGGTTTGCTTGTCAGACTATTACAGAGGGAATGAAAATGGATAGAGTACGCAGAATGATCGGCTGTGAACACAGAGCAGTAAAATCTTATACAGGAAAGGGAATTTATACAGCTATATTGGACAGTGGCGTGGCAACACATCCAGATTTACGAGGACGAATTGTTGCTTTTAAGGATTTTGTGTCAAATAAACGTACTGCCTATGATGATAACGGGCATGGAACCCATGTGTCTGGAATTTTAGCTGGAAATGGTGCAGCCTCTAAGGGGAAATATAGAGGAATTGCACCAGAGTGTATGCTGGTTTGCGGCAAAGTATTGGACAAAGAGGGGGGGGGCAGTCTCAAAAACCTTACCAAAGGATTGATCTGGATATCCGACATAATGAAAAGTGTTCCAATTCGGATTCTCAATATATCAATTGAGATGGAGTCTGAGGATGGAATTGACCCAGAGGATTGGGAACAATTCCGAAAATATATTCGATATTTGTGGGATAACAATATTATGATTGTTGCAGCAGCAGGAAATAAGGGACCAAATCCTATGACGTTATCACCAATTGGTGAATGTGGAGGGTGTGTCTGTGTGGGGTGTCATGACGGCGATTACAAACCCAAATATGGACGGCTCTGCAATGAGTATTCAAGCAGAGGACCTGGAAAAGACATTTCGGCTATCAGCAATCCTCTGAAAAAACCAGACATTGTGGCACCTGGCACAGATATTGTGTCCTGTAGTTCTCATTTTCGCACAACACCCTATATTTCCAAAAGCGGAACTTCTATGTCAGCGCCTATTGTCAGCGGTGCATGTGCGTTGTGTTTGCAGAAATATCCGCATTTGACCAATCGGGAGTTACGACGCCTTTTGCTGGGATCTGCAATGGATTTGGGGCAGAGTTGGGGTGTGCAGGGTGCGGGAATGCTTCGGATAGACAGTTTACTTGCGCAAGGATATTTTTAATTATATATTGACAATAACTGTATATTTGTATACAATAATACAGAAATGCAGTTATGTATTCCAAAGGTCTTGAATAAAGGGCAGACTTTAGGAGCGCATGTAGGAAAAACTGAGGAGGAAAAGCGATGGCAGACAACAGCGAATATTTTGAAAACCGACCCATTACAATGAATGAACATAACAATCTTTTACAGATTGAGGAACATATGTATCAGTTGCAAGATGTGGAAAAACCCAATGCTTTCCGCAATATGTTTCCTTATGATGAGATACCAAAGATTCCTTTTAATGACAGAGTGGTTCCGCATAATATGCCAAAGGAAATCTGGATTACAGACACAACGTTTCGTGACGGACAGCAGTCGAGGGCACCATATAGCACAGAACAGATTGTTACAATCTATGATTATTTGCACAGACTTGGTGGTCCGAATGGCATGATCCGGCAGAGCGAGTTCTTTTTGTACAGCCAGAAGGATAGAGATGCAGTTTACAAGTGTATGGAGCGTGGCTATCAGTTTCCAGAAGTGACATCATGGATACGAGCGAGCAAAGAGGATTTCAAGCTGGTCAAGGAGATTGGCATGAAACAGACAGGTATTCTTGTAAGCTGCTCAGATTATCATATTTTTCTGAAATTGAAAATGACAAGACGACAGGCAATGGAACACTATTTGTCTGTTGTGCGGGACTGCCTAGAAGAAGGTATTAGTGTGCGGTGCCATTTGGAAGATATCACTAGAGCGGATATCTATGGATATGTCGTTCCGTTTTGTCAGGAGCTGATGCGGTTGGCAGAACAGTATCAGCTTCCAATTGTGGTGCGTGCTTGCGACACGATGGGATATGGCGTGAACTATCCAGGTGCGGTTATTCCTAGAAGTGTGCAGGGAATTATTTATGCGTTGTACACACATGCAGGTGTGCCACATGAATGGATTGAATGGCATGGGCACAATGATTTTTATAAGGCAGTTACAAACTCTACAACAGCGTGGTTATATGGTTGTTCTGGTGTGAATACATCGCTGTTTGGCATTGGTGAGCGCACTGGAAACACCCCGCTTGAGGCGATGATTTTTGAGTATGCACAGCTTAAAGGGACCTTAAACGGTATGGATACAACTGTTATCACAGAGCTTGCAGAGTATTATGAGAAAGAGATTGGTTATCATATTCCAGAGCGAACGCCTTTTGTGGGGAAGAATTTTAATGTTACTAGAGCAGGTATCCATGCCGATGGACTGTTAAAGAATGAGGAAATCTACAATATTTTTGACACAGAAAAGTTTCTTAACCGCCCTGTATTATGTGCGGTATCCAATACTTCAGGGCTTGCGGGAATTGCACACTGGATTAACACTTATTATAAATTTAAGGATGATGAGAAGATTAGCAAGTCCTCAGAGCTTGTTGCGTATGTAAAAGCGTGGGTGGATGCAGAGTATGAAAGCGGCAGAGTGACTGTTCTCACAGATGACGAGCTGCTCACTGCGATTGCAGAAGGCTGTAAGACGCTCGGTGTTATTCTGAGCGGTCCAAAGTGCTGACCGCTCAGAATAACATGATGCACACAGTCACATTACCGCTTTGCGATTGTGGCTGGCGCGATACACACGGCAAATTTCATTAGTTATGCGTATACGTGTGGGAAATAAATGACGAGGTGACAGAAATGGACGAGTATGATGTAAATCATGATGCATCGGACAAGTATTCGTTGCGAGGAAGAGTGTTTCGGAAGCTGCGAGAAGCGATTTTAAATGGAATATATCAGGAGAATGTAGAACTGAAAGAGGCGGCAATTGCGGAGGAACTAGGTGTGAGCAGAACACCTGTACGCGAAGCGTTTCGGCAGTTGGAACTCGAAGGATTAATTCGGATTGTGCCTAATAAAGGCGCATATGTCACAGGTATTTCTGCATCAGATGTGGCAGATATTTATGAAATTCGTTCCCTTTTGGAAGGACTGTGTGCAAGATGGGCGACAGAGAAGATCACAAAGGAAAAAATTGAGGAGTTGGAAGAGATTATTCTTTTGAGTGAATTTCACCTGTCAAAAGAGCACTATGAACAGCTGATTGAGCTGGACAATCGGTTTCATATGCATTTGTATGAGGCATGTGAGAGCAAGATGCTAATCCATTTGTTAAAGGATTTTCACCAGTATGTACAGAAGGAACGGCAGCAGACACTTTCTGACAAGGCGCGGAGTGCAGCGGCTGTGGAGGAACACAAGAGCATTATGGAAGCGATACGCGATGGCAATGCACAGCTTGCAGAAAAACTTGCGGACGAACATATTTGTAATGCGTATCGAAATATGGTAAAATGTGGTTTGAGCGCAAAACACTAAATTTAGGAGGAGATAAGAATGGCAAAGATTCAAATGACAACACCTTTGGTGGAAATGGATGGGGATGAGATGACTCGAATTCTCTGGAAGATGATTAAGGACGAGCTGATTCTTCCATATATTGACTTAAAGACAGAGTACTATGACTTGGGATTGGAGCACCGCAATGAGACAAATGATCAGGTGACAGTGGATTCTGCAGAGGCGACAAAAAAATATGGTGTGGCAGTCAAGTGTGCGACAATTACGCCAAACGCTGCTAGAATGACAGAGTACAATCTCAAGGAAATGTGGAAAAGTCCGAATGGGACGATTCGCGCAATCTTGGATGGAACTGTTTTCCGCGCACCAATTTTAGTGAAAGGGATTGTTCCCTATGTGAAAAACTGGACGAAGCCTATCACGATTGCCCGTCACGCATATGGTGATGTATATAAGAATACAGAGATTAAGGTTCCGGGAAAAGGAAAGGCAGAGCTTGTATTTACAGCGGAGGATGGAACAGAGACAAGAGAGCTGATTCATAATTTTGAAGGGGCTGGAATTATTCAGGGTATTCATAATACCAAGGAGTCTATTTCCAGCTTTGCAAGGGCTTGTTTTGGCTATGCAATCGATACAAAACAGGATTTATGGTTTGCGACCAAAGATACCATCTCCAAAAAGTATGACCATACTTTTAAGGATATTTTTCAGGAGATTTACGATGCAGAATACAAAGAACAGTTTGAAAAATTGGGTATTGAGTATTTCTATACGCTGATTGATGATGCAGTTGCGCGTGTAATTCGCTCTGAAGGTGGATTTATCTGGGCGTGCAAAAATTATGATGGAGATGTAATGTCGGACATGGTTGCGACAGCATATGGAGATTTATCTATGATGACCTCAGTGTTGGTATCGCCAAGTGGTGTCTATGAGTATGAGGCGGCACATGGAACTGTACAGCGCCATTATTATAAACATTTGAAGGGTGAAGAGACCTCTACAAATTCAATTGCGACAATTTTTGCATGGACTGGAGCACTACGCAAGCGCGGGGAACTAGATGGTATAAAGGAGCTTCAGGACTTTGCAGATAGACTAGATAAAGCATGTATTAAGACTGTTGAGGACGGTAAAATGACAAAGAGTTTGTCCTTGATTTCCACCTGTGAAAATCCAGTAATTCTAAATAGTCTTAATTTTATCAAGGCGATTCGGGAGACGTTTGAAACACTATGATAACAGAAGAAACGGAGTTGGATAAGTTGTTGATATAGACAGATATTGCTGAAAGTAAAAAATTGTTTACAAGAAAATAGGACTATGCTTTTTGGGAAATCATTTTGTGATTTCCCAAAAAGCATAGTCCTTTAATACATTATTCCATATTTTGTAAGCATGACTATTTTCGTGTACATAGTGGTCAGAACTGTACTCTGGGCGAATGGCATTGTCCGATCCCATCAAATGTTCTGCAATGTTAATATAACCCCACCCATTTTGAACACAGGTGTCTTGTAACAAGAGATTTGCAGATCGAATGGTTTTGTTATTCAATCCGCCGTTGTTAACGTCAGACATTATACATGGGATGGAGATTACATATACTTGCAGTCCGGGAGTTTTTGCGGTAATTCTTCCTATGAGAGTCTGTAAATCTGATACAAACTGGTCAGGAGTACTGCCTGTTAAGTCATTCATGCCAAAGCAGATAAACATTTTGGATACATTTGGCAATTGTGCCACGGAATCCTCAATGAATTGAACCCGCCCTTTATATTTTGGCATAATATTGGCATGCGTAGTGAGCGCATTTTTGGAGATAGCGGCCTTGGCGGAACAACTAACTCTTGCAAGAAAATATGTGCTGTCTGACGCGATTGAGTCATGTGTTCTACAGTATTCTGAAAAGCCGACTGTAAGCGAGTCCCCGACAAAAACAGAATTTGCAAAAAAAGCATTTTCTGAAACCATTCCGCTTGACAGGATATCATTAAATTTCTGTATGTCAATGTTTCCATTGTTCAAGTTGTCTGCAAGATAAGTGTTTAAACGTGTGACAAGGCTTGCTGAGAGATTTTCGTTTGGGAGAGCTGCACCGGTTATCGGTTGGATAACAGAAAACGTTGGCATGGAGGCCAATTCCTCAGCATATACTGTTGATGGAGTCAATATCAGCATACATATAAAAAGCGCAATTACGGAGTTGGTATATTTTTTCATGGATTGAAAACTCCTTTCATAAAAGTACTGAAGCGTAATGGACAGCCTTAATATTGAATCACATTTAGCAATCTAAACCTTAGATTATTATAAATGCAAAATGTGATTTAGACAATACCATTCTTATAAAAATATTTCAAATTTATTCATACAAATAAATCTATGTAATAAAAATTGTCTAAAATTTTCGTAAATATTACAAAAATATTATATTTTTATTACTATTTATTTATAATTATTATATCTTGTGAGTGAAAAGGATAAAAATAATACTGCCAAAATTTGACATAATTATATTCTATAAAGACGAAAACGGCAATCAATCTGTTCAGAAAAGGCGTAAAACAGGAAGATGCATATATTATATTGTCTTTTTAATAACATTGTTGTGCCATAAATATTATCAGAAAACATTGACTATTGTGCGGATTCGATATAAAATTGTAAGTAAATGTATTGTGCCTTAATTTGCACTTTACTGAAAAACGTAAGATTAATGGTAGTTGTAATGGAAGGGGTGCCCGCATGGCTGAGGAATTTAATTTAGATGGAATGGTGGACATATACATTTATGAGAATGGCCAGCTTTTGGAAAATCTTGAGGAGATTGTTTTAGAGACCAAAGATGATGAAGCATTTGATGAAAACAGCATTAATGAGATCTTTAGAATTATGCATACAATCAAAGGTTCATCGGGAGTCATGATGTATGATAATATTATGAAGGTGTCTCATAAGCTGGAAGATATCTTTTATTACCTGAGAGAGAACATTGGCATTAAAGAGCCTCATATGGAACTTACGGATATCGTGTTTCAGGTTATGGATTTCATCAATGGAGAGATGGAGAAAATTAAAGATGGAAACGATCCAGATGGTGATAATTCTCAATTGATAGAACTGATGGATAAGTTTCTAGTGAATCTGAAAGGAGCGATAGATTCGCCTGAGGATACGGAAAAGGAGAAACCGCCAGCGGCAGAAGCTTCGTCAGGCATGGGGCTTGGACCAAATCAGTTTTATATTGCACCACAGGTTTCAGGTACGGCGAAATGTTTCCGTATTAAAATTACATATCACGAAGACACACAGATGAGTAATTTGCGAGCATATTCGGCAACATATGCCTTGAAGGAATACACGGAAGATGTGCATTACTGGCCAGAAGATATCCTTACTGATGAAAGTTCTTCCGAAACAATATTAGCAGAAGGATTTTTAATGTTAGTGAGGGGTGACTTTACAGAAGACAAACTTCGTGAGTTGCTTGACACGACTTCTGAAATTAGTGATATTGTGATTTCAGAGTGTACAAATGCAGAATTTGAAAGAGGTTTTTCTGGTGAACCTGTGCAGGAGGAGACTGTAGAGACTCCAGAGGCGGACGCGGAAGTGCAGAAGAAAGAGGAGGTACAGCCACAGCCTGGTGACTATGTTATTCAGAAGGAAGCCGGAAAAGCAAAACAGATTACAAAGAAAAAGAAAAAAGAAGTAAAACAGGCTTTTATGAGTGTCAGCATTGATAAGATGAATATGTTGATGGATTTGATGGGCGAGATGGTAATTGCAGAGTCAGTGGTGCTTCAAAATCCTGATTTACAGGTACCCAATCTGGATCTCTCTAATTTCCAGAAAGCAGCGTCACAACTCTCTAAAATTACAACTGAGATGCAGGAACTTATCATGTCTATGAGAATGATGCCGCTTACCAATACCTTCCAGAAGATGAACAGAACAGTGTTTGATATGTCAAGAAAACTTGGAAAAAATATTGAGTTTGAGATGATTGGTGACACGACAGAGGTCGATAAAAATATTATTGAAAATATTTCAGACCCATTGATGCATTTGGTTAGAAATTCGGTGGATCATGGGGTGGAAATGCCCGAGGAGCGTCAGGCTGCTGGAAAGACAGAGCCTGCAAAGGTTACGCTTGAAGCGAAGAATGAAGGCGGAAAAGTGTGGATTTCTGTCAAAGATAATGGAAAAGGGCTTAGCAGAAATAAGCTTTATAAGAAGGCGTGGGAGAATGGTATTCTTCCAGATAATCGAATTGAGAGCGACTACAGTGATAAAGAAATTTTCCAATTTATTACGTTTCCAGGATTTTCCACCAAGGAGAAGGTGACGGAGTTTTCTGGTCGTGGTGTAGGAATGGATGTCGTGGTCAAGAATATTCAGAAAATTGGCGGTGTACTTGATATTGATTCTGTTGAGGGCGAAGGCACAACGATGACCATGAAAATTCCATTGACAATGGCAATTATAGATGGAATCGTTATGCGTAACGGCAATACAAAATTTGTGATGGAGACCGGCGCAATCAAGCAGTTTATCCGAGTTACAGACAATCAGCTTATCCATGAGCCGAACGGTGAAGAATATGTAATGATTCGTGGAGAATGCTATCCGATACTACGGCTTAGTCAGAAGTATCACTTGGAAGATGCGGTTACAGATGTGGAAGATGGTGTTATGCTTCTTCTTGAATATGAAGGAAATACACTTTGCGTATTGATTGATGAACTGATTGGAACACAGGAAATCGTTGTAAAGCCAATTCCACCCTATGTTAAGAAGGTACATGGCATATCTGGATGTACACAGCTTGGCGATGGCAGTATCGCATTAATTCTTGATGTGAGTGGATTGATGCAGGATTGATGGCTAACGGAGGTACACTACATGGATGTAAATCAAAAGAAGTATTTGGAAGAAAAAGGATTTGACGTAGATGGAACAATGAAACGCTTCTTAAATAATGAAACATTGTATCTGAAATGTCTGAAAAAGTTTCTGGATGATTCGAGTTTTGAAAAGCTGAAAGAAGGCTATGAGAAGGGGAATTGTAAGGAGGCTTTTGAGGGAGCACATACAATGAAAGGGTTTGTATCAAATCTGGGAATCAATGAGATATATCATTTGTTGATTCCTATGGTAGAGAAGCTCAGGGTTCAGGATATGAACCTTGAGCAGGAAATGAAACAGTTAGAAGCGTTATATGTAGACGCCTATAAGACAATTGAGAGTCTTTGAGAAGAAATGCGCATAATATGTCTACGAAGTTCAGTGAAAGACAGGAGAAATTCCTATGGCAGATAAAACAGATTGGATTGTAGATGGGTTTCAATTTGGAACAGAGAAAGACGCTGAGCTTGCGAGAAACGAGCAGCAGCGGATAGAACGGCTTGAGGAAAAGTTGGATTATGAAAATCAGGATATGGTAAACGCGGTGTATTATAAGGCGATAAACAATCGGGTATTTAGAACACCTGTGGGGTATGTGTTTCTGAAAAAGTTGCAACGGATTTTACAGGAAAATCCAACTTCAAATGATACACCTGCAAACATTCCGGTGTATGGTGTCTATAGTATGCGGGAAAGTGCAAATCCTACTGTTGAGCGGGTAATTGCGAGCAGAAAGCCAGCGAAGCAAAAGACCAAACAGGAATTTTTTAGCAGGAGAACTTCAATCCTTGTCAATATTATACTGGTATTTTTGCTAATTGCGGTAGTTGCGGTATCAACAATAGGCTCTGCGCCCACGGTGTTTAACTATGAGAGTACGCTGCAAAATCGTTATGCACAGTGGGAACAGCAACTATCTGAACGGGAACAGGTAATCCGTGAAAAAGAGAAAGAGTTGTTGGGAACGGATAAGAAATAGGCAATTAAAAGTTTTGATACAAACAATTGTTTGTTTTATGAACTAATTTTGCAAAGATTGATCATAATAGTTTGATAGAACAAAGCTGTAATACCAATAGAACTGAGAGCTGTTTATAAAGAACTTGTAAAAATAATGCAGGTTTTTTATGGACAGCTTTTTAGATTAACGTTATATTTTTGTGCAATTTGGGTTAAATAGTAATATTGATTAGAACTCGATAGTGCGTTAAGGTAGTCAAAAGTAATGTTTTATGGTATACTTACATTATAAGAATATTTCTTTGCCATTTTTTATAAGTTTTGTTCGAGTTAAGCGTAAAATATTATTTACCAATTTGAGCTAAAGAACTATTAAAAGTAATTTTCAAACAGTTTTTAAATATCGAAAATAAAAGCCTTGCTGTAAGGCATTATCTGGTATATATCGAGATAGAAAGCTTCTATATCAGAAAGGAGTTGGTTTTAGTATGAATAAACTTAAAATATTAGTGGTAGATGACGAAAGCAGAATGCGAAAGTTGGTAAAAGATTTTCTTGTAAAGCAAAATTATGAGGTGATGGAGGCTGGTGATGGAAGTGAGGCACTTGATATATTTTTTGCAAATCAAGATATAGTCCTTATCGTACTTGATGTTATGATGCCAAAGATGGATGGATGGCAGGTTTGCAGAGAAATAAGAAATTATTCCAAAGTGCCAATTATTATGTTGACGGCGCGCACGGACGAGCGAGATGAATTGCAGGGATTTGAGTTAGGGGTGGATGAATACATTGCCAAGCCGTTTAGTCCTAAAATTTTAGTGGCACGAGTGGAGGCAATTTTGCGCAGGACAAATCAGATTGCAGAGAATGAAGTGCTTGAATATGGTGGTATAACAATTGATAAGGCGGCGCATGTCGTGACAATCGATGGCAAGAGTATTGATTTAAGTTTTAAGGAATTTGAGTTATTAACTTATTTTATAGAAAACAAGGGAATTGCGCTTTCAAGAGAAAAGATTCTCAACAGTGTGTGGAATTATGATTATTTTGGTGATGCTAGAACAATTGATACCCATGTGAAAAAATTAAGAAGCAAACTGGGTGAAAAAGGCGATTTGATAAAAACTGTGTGGGGAATGGGCTATAAACTCGAAGTGTAAAGGTGGGGCTTGGTGAAAAAGAATGCAGCATTTACAAGGGTTTGAGGGCTGTTGGGGGTACATGGAAAAGAGAAAAAACTACCAAAAAACTACCAAATAGATAAATTTCTATGGAATATATAGTATTTTATGGAAAGGAAAGAACGATATGGATTGGATGGAAAGCTTAAAAAATAGGGATTTCTGGGAAAAACTACCAGATTTTTGAAAAAACTACCAAAAGGAATTTTGGGAGATTTGGGAACATTTTTTCAATGGTGACAGCCAGTGACAAAGGAATGACAAGGCAAAATGCAAAAGAATACTGGAAAATTAAGGCTTGCAGAACATGGTGACAAGATGACAGAACTTTTTAAAAATGAATAGAGTATGAATTGTTTCGGGGTTTTATTCCATATGGGATAAAACCCCGATTTTGTAAGAGTGACAAGGAATGACAGGGAGGTGACAAGGCAGAATAAATAGAAACGTAGGAAAATCAAGGCTTGCAGAGAATGGTGACAAAATGACAACAAATAAAATAACAAAGTATTAAAGGGGGCTTTATTTCATATATGAGATAAAGCCCTGTATGTTTAAAAGGGCAGTGTAAGACGGTCAGATACATTGAAAAAATAATGGAATCATGTTTTTAGGCTTATGAGTATAGTTCATATATTTTTTAATAAAAAAGAAAGAAGCAATTGAACTATGTCTAAAAACATAAGGGAACAATTATTTTTAACGGTGTACGAGGTGGCAGAAATCATGAACATGGGAAAAAGCAAATGTTATGATTACATCAACAGCCCAGACTATCCATTCAGTGTGGTAAAGATAGGAAGGCTTAAAAGAATACCATCAAACAGTTTCTTTGAATGGTATGACAGCCTGCCAAAAAAATAAATATTTAAAACATATGGAAAGAGAGGATACCAGACATGAAACAAGGAACATACAAAGAAACAGACTACATAAGAATCAAGGAACTGCTGGATGGGTCTGGATATGTTGCAGTGCTTGATTACGGCAGACAGCCAAAAGTAGACAAAAAGACTGGAAAAATAGTTATAAAGCAGATAAAAAAGCAGCGAAAGTTTAAGAAATTAAAAGAAGCCCGCGAGGCAATAGCAGAGGCAGCACTGGAACGTAAGATGGGGAGCAATACAAGTGGTATCAGAAGCACAAAGTTTTCTGATATGACAGAGGATTTTAAGAAAAGTGAGCGGTATAAGAATCTGGATGAAAACTACGGAAAGCATTATGATAATTATATCAGCCATTTTATAGATTTTTTTGGTGAAATGGAAGTGGGTAAAATCAGTGTAATTGATATGGAGAACTATTACCGTTACCAGATGGAGCGCGGAAACCTGAATACGGCAAAGAAGAATAAGGACGGGACTGTAAAGAAGAAAGAGGGAATCACGATCAATATGGTGCAGAAGCATAAGACAGCGGCAAAAAGAATCTGGGAGTTTATGATAGATGCAAGGGTTTATGGAGTGACATGAGGGCTGGTTTGATAATATAGTGCTAAATGATATAAACTATGGTGTTTATAATTATTTTATATGCTGTAAATATATGCCAAATAAACTGATTCAAATGATAGAGGTATTCGGGCGTATTATGTCTAAAGATATGTTTAAACTCTGTGTAGAAAATAGAAATAACAGTATGGGGAGCAATACGGTGAACGAGTTGGTTTCGGCGGCTATGACCTACTGGGTTACAAATTCATCACGTATGGGAATTGCTTCCAAGAAATATGCTTCTTATAATCTTAATCTGGGTAGTGACAAACAAGAAAAGGAAGAAATAAAAAAGATTACGGATAGGGCAGAAAAAGTCGTGGAACTGGTACATGACAAAATGAAAAGACTGAATATAATAGTTGAAAGGCTTGATTACAAAGAACTGATAAAGAAATACAATGGAGAGGAATATAGCCGCTTTGTCAAAGAACAAGTTGAAGAAGAAAAGGACGAACAAGGCGATAAGAACAAGCAAGAAAATAAGGATGAACAAGTAAAAGAGGACAAGCAGGAAAATAAAGATGAACAAGTAAAAGAGGACGAGCAAGTAAAAGAGTACAAGCAGCAAAAAAAGACTTAAAAAACTTTAATAAACTGTGGTATTTTGATTCGCCTTATCACCCGGCAACGCTGTCCTGTGGAGCGTCTGCTCCATATGAGGATACTTTCAGTATTAAGGATACTAAAGATATGACAGAGGTGCTTCATGGTGATTTTGTGGAAATATATGGAGAGATAGAATACTTCATAAAATCAGATTATGATCCAAAATATTTATATGAAATGAAAAAGAAATTAGGAGAGGACAAGACAGAAATAGCGAAATACTATCATGATTTTGATGTGCTGGAAGATAATATTGAATGGAACGGACATGGAGCGAATACTGTAAATCCTGTATTTTATAAAATATTCTTGGGAGAATTTTATAAGGGTGCAAATGATGGAGTGGGACAAAGACTGAAAGGAAGGGAATATATGGTGTAGAGGGAACTATATTCCTGAAAAATAATATGTCCATATGGATGATATATCAGTCAAAATATCTTGAAACAGCATATAGTATCTTTGTTAATCTCTCTACCATACAAACACCCCTTTGCATAATTCAGTGATTCTTACCTTGCTATGTTGCTGTTCTTCATAGTTATTCTATCAGATACAGATGGCAGAAAAGTATTCTGACCAGTATCTGGGAATCGCGAATATGCAGTATGAAAATAATGATGGCGTTACATTGGAGTCAGCAGATGTGGTTTATACAGACAAAATGGACGAGGAACTCCTTACATTGCAGGTGACTGGGAAAGAAGATATTATGTGCTGGTATACTACTGGAAATAAAATTCGGTTAGGAATAATGTCGTTATGATAGAAGAAGAACTATCAAAATCTATTTGAGCAATTTGATAATGCAGGTAAGGAATTGTAGGAAAATAACTGATGCAGATTGCGTAGGATATTTCTTCGAGGAGGTATGTCAAAAAACGTAGGCGTAGCGGGCTACGGCGAGGCTTTTTGGCATGCATAATCGGAGAAATAGCCAAGTCAAGATGCGTCAGTTATTTTTCTACAGTTCCTAAGTTGGTTTTGCCAAATACGGAAATTTCTTTTGTAGATATTGCGTGGTCTAAGCACCCCACCTTTGAAGGAGTAGAATTAAAACATATCGTTATTTCCGAACAGACAGGTGGACAGTTCAGTTATCATCTTGTAAAGATTGCTCTGAATAAAAAAACAAAATATATGTTTGCAAGACGCAATTAGAAACTCATGAGGTAATTTCTGGTAATGGCGTATGTATTAATAAGAGTGCAGAAATAAAGTACGAAGCAGGCATAATATCTATACAATATCAGTATTTCTATCATATAGGTATTGAACTGTATTTGTTTTTTGCATAGCTATTACCTCCATCTATTTTTCTACAATTCCTTAACAGGAATTTCAATTTGCATAATATAATCTTCAATGCAATCTATTACATTTTCGTTAATTCCCATTTCGTAGGAGAAACCTGAAAGCGTCAGTTTGTGTTTTCTAGCATAGTTAAAAATCTCTTGATACCGCCGGGGAATCTGTTCCCAGTCACCTTTATGAAAAGCTCTTAAATACTTTCCACCAGGCTGCATATGCAGTCCTTTTTTAAATGCGGCAGAAAGCATTTCAAGCGGAATTTCAATAAAAAGTTTGCAGTAGTCATTAAAATCTCCATTGAGCAGGCTGGTGACAGGAATCATGGAGCCATAGGATGCATCATGCAGCCTGCCAAGCTGGTACTTTTCTGTCTCAGTGGTAATCATTTCGACCTCTTCCTCAAAGGTAGAGTCTTGGTTGATATCAACAGTCACTAGACAACGTTCTTCTTTCTCAATAATACTGATTTCAGACAAATCCATTGTCAGTAGTGTTTCCATATTTTGATGATAGTTGCACAAGGTTTTTCTGACAGCATGTAGGTGAATAATGTTACGGTCAAGTTCTGCAATCTTTTCTTCTAACAAGTATTTCATATTTTTTGCAGAGCGGTTTTTCATAAATTCTTGAATTTCATTGATAGATACGTCAAGTTCCCGCAAGAGCAGGATTGTTTCAAGAATAGGGCTCTGATAATAGTTATAGCAGCGATAGCCATTGCTTGGATTGATGGCAGCAGGTTTTAATAGACCGATTTCATCATACCACATTAGCGTTTTTTTGTTGATGCCGTGCATTGCTGCAAATTGGCCAATGGTAAGCAATTTATTTTTTTCTTTCATTTTTTCAAATCTCCTATTGACTGTACAGTTACTGTATGGTTTATGATACTCCATACAGGAGAAAAATACAAGAGCGAAAGGAGAAATTATGGAAAATCAAAATGTATATTTAAAACCTGTAACTCTAAAAAACATTTTAAAGTTTGCGGTTCCAACAATTGCTATGACTGTTTTTATGTCCTTCTACACTATGGTGGATGGTCTTTTTGTGTCGAATTTAATCGGCACAAATGCGCTCTCTGCAATTAATTTGACCGCGCCAATAATTCAGCTTGTGACTGCCATTTCTACAATGCTTGCCACTGGAGGCAGTGCAGTCATTATGAAGAAGATGGGCGAGCAAAAAAATGAGGAGGCAAAAGAGGATTTTACCTTTCTAATTTTGGTCAATGTGATAGTTGGTTTTATAATGTGTGCATTAGGCTATCTGTTAATGGACCGCATTTTTGCAGGAATGAACCTATCGACGGATGTGGAAGGATATTGTGTGGAGTATCTAAGCCGCTATTTATTGTTCACCATTCCAATTTTATTAATGAACAATTTTACACTCTATATGATTGCGAGCGAGAAAGCGACGCTTTCTCTTGTCTGTTCAGTGGCAGGCGGTGTGCTCAATATGGTGCTTGATTTTGTTTTTATTGCTGGATTTGACATGGGGATTCGTGGAGCGGCAATTGCAACAGGTCTTGGCTATTCTGTCACTGCGGTTGTGGGATTGATTGTTTTTTGTCAAAAAAAGAATCTTTTGCACTTTAAGAAGCCAGTATTTCGATTAAAAGTACTTATGAATGCTGCTGCAAACGGATGCTCTGAGATGGCGACAGCGCTTGTCACAGGCATTATCACAATGATGTTTAACTGGACAATGCTTCACTATGTAGGTGAAGATGGGGTGGCAGCAGTCACAATCATTATGTATGTGCTAATGTTTGCAAGCTCCCTGTATACAGGTTACTCTTATGGTGTGGCGCCAATGTTGAGCTATTATTATGGGGAGCAGAATCATCAAAAATTAAAAAAACTGGTTTCGATTAGCCTGAGAGTGATTGGTATAATTTCTGTGTTGACTGTTATCGCGTCCTTTGCACTTACAAAACCATTAGTGTCTGTCTTTGCGCGTCCGGAGAATCCTGTGTATAACCTAGCCGTTACAGGAAACCGCATTTGTACTATTGCATTGTTTTTTATTGGCTTTAATATTTTTGCAAGTGGTATGTTTACAGCGCTGTCAAATGGTGTGGTGTCAGCAATTCTTGCGTTTTCGCGGTCGTTCGTATTTATGTTGATTACAATGATTGTGTTGCCAATCATATTGGGAGTTAATGGTATTTGGCTTGCGACACCCGCGGCGGAGTTAATGGCACTTATATTATCAATTATTTTGTTTTTAAAGTACCAAAAACGGTATGGATACTAAAAAGATTTTAAGAAGAAAAGGAGATTATTTCAATGAAACAGTTTAAGAGGATCGGTATTGTTATTGCGGGTGTTGTTATAATTGCAGGGATAGTGTGGGGGCTTTGCGGAAAAAAAATTAAGATGTTGTACACTTCTTTAAATAGTTTTAAAGATGAAAATTTAGCGCATACATTTCAGCATACGCCCGAGATACAGCCGACAAAGAAAATCAGCGCTGGAAATAAAACATTTCAGTTTTTAAAGGAAGACAATGCTGCGTTGGCAGACGGATTTTTCTATGAGGATATTTTTTACTCGACGGAAAGGTTTATTGAGAACAGCAAGACAACCGCTATGATTGTTATTAAAGAGGATGTTATCAAATATGAAACATATTTTATGGGTGGCGATGAAAATACATTGTTTTCGTCTAATTCTATGGGAAAATCTTTTGTGTCAGCGCTGATGGGAATTGCTGTCGCAGAAGGTTCTGTCAGCAGCATAGATGACACGCTTGGAACTTATATTCCAGAGTTTGTGGGAACAGAGTTGGAAAACATTCCAATTCGCGCATGTTTGCAAATGGCATCAGGAATTGACTTTAATGAAGATACGGACATGAATCAATTTTCTATGCGCACATTGATGGGAAAACCGGCGATGAAGGTTATTGCGAAGTATGGTGTGCAGGAGCCGCCCTATACATATCGCAGATATCAGAGCATCAACACAGAAATATTAGGAAAAGTGATTACCAACGCAACGGGGTGCAGTCTTGCAGAGTATATGGAGGAAAAACTTTGGAAAAAATTGGATGCAGCACATGATGCATATTGGACTTTAAGCAATGGGACAGAGCTTGCAATGGGAGGATTGAGCGTGTCGCTGCGAGATTACGCGCGCTTTGCAAGATTGTATCTAAATGAAGGAAATTATAATGGTATGCAGATTTTACCTAAAGAATGGGTGCGCGACAGCTTTGATATTAGCGCATCATTTGCGAAGCCTGGTGCGAACCATGATGCATACAATGCGATTGGATATGGTTATCAGTGGTGGATACCTGAGGGAAATGAAGGGGAGTTTATGGCAATTGGCGTCTATGGACAGTGGATCTATGTCAATCCTGCCAGTCGTGTCATTATTGTAAAAACGAGCGCAGACCCTAATTTTATGGAAAAAGGATATGAATTAAAACATGTAGAATTTTTTCGAGCGATTGCAAAGGAAATTTAATGCTGGATTCTAATTTTCTTTTTAGTCATGAATATGATATTTTTACAATGAATCTGATTTTCGGCTGAAAGAGATTGTAGTATAATTCTATAAAAAGGTAGAAGATAACGCTCAAAGTTTTATGTATTTGATGGAAAAGTAGGCATAATAGAGATTTTGAGTGTTTATCAGAAGTCAATGGAGGAATGAAAATGCAATCAGAAATGCAGTCAAAGCATATTATATTTGAACATGAAAATGAAATTTTCAAAATGGATCACCCGGATAATTACACATATTTGTATTTTCCAACCGCGGGGGAACAAGGTATTAAATCGAGCGTGACCCCCAATTTTGCGGGTGACAGCAAATTGGATCAGAATACGTTTTTGCTCGAACCAGTGAGCAGTGAGAATCTGCATAACAATAAGTCATCCAGAAATTTTTGGTGTTGTGTCGAGGGTGTTGGCGCATGGTCTGCGACAGGGGCATCAGCGGAGGCAGAATATGACAAATATACACCACACCAAGATGAGTGCTGTATTGAGGCAGGTTTTATGTGGCAGACTGTGACCAGAAAGTCTTCTAAATATCAGCTTAAATCAACGGTCACAAGTTTTGTTCCAACAAATCACAATGTAGAAATTTTGCATGTTATCCTTGAAAATACAGCGGAAAGCACACAAAAAATCACGCCTATTGCTGCAGTTCCTATTTATGGAAGGAGTGCGGATAATATTCGTGATCACAGGCATGTCACATCTTTGCTACACCAGATTTTCGTGACAAATCAAGGCGTGGAAGTCAAGCCAAAACTTTCTTTTGATGAAAGAGGGCATCAAAAGAATCAGATAACTTATTTTGTATATGGTGTATCAGGAAACGGAGAATTGCCAGAACAGTTTTTCCCAGTGATAGAGGATTTTATTGGGGAAGGCGGAAGTTTAATTGCACCCTTAGCGATAAAAAATAATATAGAAGGTATAAATGCAGGTACACAGATTGATGGAAAAGAAGCGCTGGGGGGACTAAAATTTGCCAGTGTAGCATTGGGCAGTAAAGAGACAGTGGCGTATACAATTATAATTGGTGCAGCAGAGAACATGGAAGCGGCATCAGAAATGATTGCTGCCTATGACAGAGCGGACAAGGTACATACTGCGCTGGAAAAAACAAGAGAATATTGGCAGGAGAAGGTGAATGTCTCTTTTCAAACAGGGGATAAGACAATAGATAGTTATCTTCGATGGATTTGTTTTCAACCGATACTGCGGCGTCTGTATGGCTGTTCTTTCCTGCCACATCACGATTATGGCAAGGGGGGCAGAGGCTGGCGAGATCTCTGGCAGGACTGCCTGTCACTCTTGTTTATGAATCCTGACGGCGTGCGTCAGATGATTATTGATAACTATGGCGGCGTGCGAGTGGATGGAACCAATGCGACAATTATTGGAGAGAAACAGGGTGTGTTTAAGGCGGATAGAAACAGTATTACACGCGTCTGGATGGATCATGGCTTTTGGCCATTTTTAACTACAAAACTGTACATAGACCAGACAGGGGACATTGCAATTTTGGGTGAGAAAGTCCCCTATTTTAAAGACAAACAGATACAGAGGGGGCAGGCTTCTGACAGCGATTGGAATGAGGCATATGGTATGCAGCAGAGAAGGCAAGATGGGACAGTCTATCAAGGAAGTATCGTAGAACATATTTTATTGCAATTACTCTGTGCATTTTATGAAGTGGGCGAACACAATCATATTCGGCTGCGCAATGCAGATTGGAATGATGCGCTGGATATGGCGCCCGACAAGGGAGAGAGCGTTGCATTTACAAGTGCCTATGCATATAATTTTAGAGAGCTGGCAGCATATCTTGAAAAATATGAAACAGTTACAGAAAAGAGCCAGTTGGAACTGATGGAGGAAATTGCAGTTCTTCTTGCAGGGGACATGCAAAAATATGAGCAAACGGAATGGAAACAGACAATCCTAAACCAATATGTATTAACTTGTACGCACAATATTTCTGGCAGAACCGTTTTGGTATCCATTGCAGAATTGGCACAGAATCTTAGAGATAAGGCAGCGTGGATGATGGAGCATATCCGTCGCAGCGAGTGGGTGACAGACAAGGAAGGAAATGGTTGGTTTAACGGATACTATGACAATCATGGAAATCAGGTGGAGGGTGTTCATGGCGACAATGTGCGTATGATGCTTACTAGCCAAGTATTTTCAATAATGAGTGGCACGGCGGATCAAGAAATGATTCAGAAAATCTGTCAGAGTGCAGACAAATATCTTTACAAAGAAAAAATAGGCGGCTATCGATTAAATACAAAGTTTGATGAAGATAAGTTTGACCTTGGCAGAATGTTCGGATTTGCTTATGGGGAAAAGGAAAACGGCGCTGTATTTTCGCATATGACTGTTATGTATGCAAATGCGCTGTATCAGCAAGGGTTTGTGAGAGAAGGTTACAAGGCGCTTCACACATTGCTTGCGACAGCGATGGATTTTGAGACAAGCAAGATTTATCCAGGTGTGCCAGAATATTTTGATGCGTCAGGGCGCGGTATGTACAATTATCTGACGGGCGCTGCAAGTTGGTTTATGCTGACAATGATTACAGAGGTGTATGGCGTCAAGGGAAGTTTGGGAAATCTAACGCTTGCGCCAAAATTGATGGCAGAACAGTTTGACGCGGAAGGAAATGCTGCGATTCAGTTGAATTTTCTACAAAAGACATTTTTGATTCGATATCATAATCCTGGCAAAATATCTTACGGTGCATACACAATTGAAAGTGCCCAGTGCGACAATATAACACTCGAAAAAATAACAGATGTGCCATGTGTAGTGTGTCTGAAAAAGGAAGCGATTGAGGCACTTGACGACACCATACATGTGATTGATGTGGTACTTGGTTTCGTATAAAAAGTTATACTGGCGGTCAAAAAGACTGACCGCTCAGTATAAGGTGATGTGCACATCCGCATGAGGTATTATGCCGCTTTGCGGCTGCAGATGGCGTGAGCATAATTAATGATTAAAGGAGAGATAGAAGAATGCAGTATGGTTATTTTGATAATGAGAAAAGAGAGTATGTGATTACTAGACCCGACACCCCTGCTCCGTGGGCGAATTATCTCGGTTCTCCAGAGTATGGAGCGATTATTTCTAACAATGCAGGCGGTTATAGTTTTGCAAAGTCTGGTGCAAACGGCAGGATTCTGCGCTATGTGTTTAATGGATTCGATCAGCCAGGACGTTATATTTATCTGCGAGACAATGACAGTCAGGATTACTGGTCTGCGTCTTGGCAGCCTGTTGGAAAGGATTTGGATTCCTATCAGAGCAAATGTCATCATGGAACGGCATATACTAGGATAGAGGCAGATTATAATGGTATTCATTCAGAGGCGCTTTACTATGTGCCGCTTGATAAGTCCTATGAAGTATGGAATTTAAAAGTCACAAATCATTCCAATAATGTAAGAAAATTAAATATTACTGGATATGCAGAATTTACAAACAATAATAATTATGAGCAGGATCAGGTTAATCTGCAATACTCAATGTTCATCACAAGGACTTCTTTTGAGAAAGACCGCATTCGCCAGACAATACATGGCAATTTGGATGGGCTAGAGGACGGTGAGGAAGTGGACAACAAACTTGCAATCGACCGTTTCTTTGGATTGGCAGGGGCGGAAGTTGCTTCTTATTGTGGAGACCGAGAGAAATTTATAGGGCGCTATCACGGTTATGGAAATCCTGTAGGCGTTATCAATGGGGATCTTGGCGGAGCGTTAAGCTACAATGAAAATAGTTGTGGTGCCCTTACAACTGCACTTACGCTGGCAGCAGGAGAGACAAAAGAAATTGTTTTTATTCTAGGAATGAAATACAAGGAGGAAGCGGACAAGATTCTTGAAAGCTATCAAAATCCTTCAAAGACCTGTGCAAAAGAGTTAAATGAACTTATTTGTTACTGGCATGAAAAGTTATCTCATTTTCAAGTGAAAACACCAAGTCCAGCATTTGACACAATGATAAATACATGGAATGCCTACAACTGTTTTATGACTTTTATCTGGTCGCGCGCGGCTTCCTTTATTTACTGTGGTCTTAGAAATGGTTATGGCTACCGTGATACGGTGCAGGATATTCAGGGGATTATTCATCTGGCGCCGGAGATGGCGGTCGAGAAAATTCGGTTTATGCTCTCCGCACAGGTGGACAATGGCGGTGGGCTTCCACTTGTAAAATTTACACATAATCCTGGACAGGAAGACACGCCAGATGACGCTTCTTATGTGCAGGAGACAGGACACCCAGCATATAGGGCAGATGACGCGCTCTGGCTGTTCCCCACCGTTTATAAATATGTGTCAGAATCTGGAAATCTAGGGTTTATTGACGAAGTGATTCCATTTGCCAACAAAGACGAGGGGACTGTGTATGAGCATTTAAAACGCGCAATTGATTTTTCAATGAATCATCTAGGACCGCATGGAATGCCAGCGGGGCTTTATGCGGATTGGAATGACTGCCTGCGCCTTGGAAAAGATGGAGAGTCTTCGTTTGTAGCTTTTCAATATTACTATGCAATGACCATCTTGAAAAAATTTGCTTCTTATAAAAAAGATGACGCGTACATAAAATATTTAGATGAGAAACAAGAACAGTTGGGCAGTTTGATACAGAAACTTTGCTGGAATGAGGATCGATTTATTAGAGGTTTTACAGAAAAAGGCGAAGTTATTGGAAAAAGGACAGACAAGGAAGCAAACTTGTGGTTGAATCCGCAGAGTTGGTCTGTCATTAGCGGTTTTGCTACAGATGCGCAGGCAGATTTAGCGCTTGACTTGGTGAATGCACAGTTAAATACAGAATATGGTGCAATTCTTATGGACCCGCCCTATCATCTGGATGCGTTTGACGGCGCGCTTGCAGTGATTTACAATGCGGGTGTCAAGGAAAATGCTGGTATTTTCTCACAGTCTCAAGGGTGGATTATTTTGGCGGAGGCGCTGCGTGGACACGGAGAGCGCGCATTTGCTTATTTTATAGAAAATGCGCCTGCTGCCCAGAATGACAGGGCAGAAATTCGCAAGCTGGAACCCTACTGTTATGGCCAGTTCACTGAGGGAAAGGCAAGTCCGCATTTTGGACGCTCTCATGTGCATTGGCTGACAGGTACAGCTTCGACAGTGATGGTTGGGTGTGTCGAGGGAATCCTCGGTATGCGCCCCGACTTTGGTGGATTGAAAATTGCACCTTCTGTGCCTAAAGATTGGGATCACTTTGAGATTGATAAGGATTTTAGAGGAAAGCATCTTCACATTGTTGTGCAAAATCCCGCTCATGTTGAGTCTGGCTTTAAATCTTTGAAAGTAAATGGTCAGGAAATGGAAGAAAATTATATTCCAGCAGATATTCTTAAAGAAGAAAATGAAATAGAGTTGTGCTTGTCATAAGGGCGCTTGCTGCAACAAGTGCCCTGTGTGAAAAGTGGAAAAAAGAAGATGTAAACTACCATGTCTTATGATAATGGCGGTCGCGATATTTTTTTGGAGTGAGACCAACATATTTTTCAAAGGTTTGGATAAAATGGCTTTGCGAGGAGAATGCAAGGTAATTAGCAATATCAATTAAACTATAGTCGGAGTATTTGAGAAGGTTTTCAGCCTTCTCAATTTTTTTCTCGCGGATATAATCGCTGATGGAAACACCAAGATTTTGTTTAAAAAGGCGCGAGAGATAGCTTGGTGACAGCGCTGTGTAGTCCGCAAGCTCATTGATAGTAATTCGTTCGTTAATATGGCTGTAGATGTAATCTGTACAGAGCATAATCGGTTTGGAAAGAATTGCATTTTTTTGTAGTACAAGCATTTTTCCTGTGAAGTCGAGCACCATGTCCTGATGCAAATCTGCGATAGCTTTGATTGTAGTGCAGGAGTCCATCTTTAAAATATAGAAGTCGCTAAGCCGATAGGCCTGCTCTAGCTCCAGCCCTCCTTCGACACAGTGTCGTGTGATGAGAGCGACTGTGACAATAAAATGATATTTTTGATTTGTCAGCGCATTTTTGGACAGCACCCCCATTCCCTCGGGATTGGTAAAGTCGCCCTGAGTGAGATTTTTTCGGACAAATTCCATATCTCCGCTTTTGACAGCAGTATAAAAGGAATATTCTTCTTCCATAGGACGGTGATACGCTTCTGACTCACTAGCATACAGCTCTCGCCGATACCATTCATTTCTTAAACTGTTCATAGTTTTCCTCCTTTATAACCAAAAATTTAATTCTTTTTTCCACATTTTTTAACATAATTATAATTATGTCATGATTTTGATATTTTTACAACTGATTTTATATAAGAAATGAGAAGTGTACACTATAATCTGTATTGTAAGTTAGATGTAGCAAGTTCGTTACACGAAAAAATAATAAAACACGGGAGGAATTTAAAATGAAGAAAAAAATCATCAGCAGTTTATTGGCAGTATCCGTGCTTATGACAGCGCTTACAGGGTGCGGGGGAGGCGATAAGCCATCCAATGATGCACAGGGGACAACAGCATCAACCGGCAATGAAGCAGCGGCGCCGTCATCATCAGGCAATGAGAATGCAGGGGAAGCAGCGCCGGCGGCAGATGAAGGAAAGGTCATCAATATTTACAGTTTTAATGATGAGCTTCGCAAGCGTATCACAGCAGTTTATCCTGAGATTGAGAGCACGTCAAAAGACGGGACTTCCTCAACATTGAAGGACGGAACAGAGATTCACTGGATTATCAATCCGAATCAGGATGGTGTGTACCAAGATAAGCTTGATGAGGCGCTGGGCAATCAGATGTCCGCAGCAGATGATGACAAGGTTGACATTTTTGCAGCTGAGTTGGATTACATTGTCAAGTACACAGATGCAGACATTGACGCTGCAATGACACTTGAGTCTTTGGGAATCAATCCTGATACCGATCTGGCAGACCAGTTTGAATTTACAAAGACTGTTGCAAGCGATCAGAATGGTGTGATGAGGGCTTCTACATGGCAGGCATGTCCAGGTGTTCTGGTATATCGCCGCGATATTGCAAAGGAAGTTTTTGGCACAGATGATCCTATAGAAATTGGTGAAAAGACCAAGGATTGGACAACTTTGAAAGCGACTGCGGAAGAGTTGAAGGCAAAGGGATATTATACATTCTCAAGCTATGCAGATACATTCCGTACATATAACAATAGTATGGAAGAGGCATGGGTTGCACCTGGAGAGACTGTTATTCGGGTTGACCAGAAGATTCTTGACTGGATTAAGGATTCTAAAGAATGGAAGGAAGCAGGTTATTTTGACCCTACTGTAAAGGGACAGTGGAATTCAGACTGGTCTACAGCAATGAGTTCTAGTTCTAAGGTATTTGCATTCTTGTTCCCAGCATGGGGAATTGACACACAGTTGAAGCCAAACTGGGACGGCGAGGAAGGCGCATGGGCTGTTACCAATGCACCATTGTCATACAACTGGGGCGGAACTTTTGTTCTGGCAGCAGAAGGCACAGATAATCCACAGCATGTAAAAGATATCCTTCTTGCGTTGACAGCAGACAAGGATAATTTGACAAAAATTTCAAAAGATTATGCAGACTTTACAAATGCGAAATCTGTGATGCAGGCAGCAGCACAAGATGATACTTTTGCATCTGATTTTCTTGGCGGACAGAATCCGTACACTTACTTTACACCTAGCGCAGATACCATTAAGATGGCTCCACTATCAGCGTATGACCAGGGATGTGTAGAATTGATTCAGAATACATTTGGTGATTATTTGCAGGATCAGATTGATTATGATAAGGCAAAAGAAAACTTTGAGACAGCAATCAGAGAGCGCTATCCTGAAATTACAGAGATTCAGTGGCCAGAATAAAACCATCAACTGCGGTGCATTTGTGCACCGCAGTATTAGAAAGAAGGGAGAGATAGCTTATGAAACAAAAACGTAAAAAGATAGACTACTCGAAGTGGGGATACATTTTTATTCTTCCGTTTTTTGCATGTTTCTTTATTTTTTCACTCATCCCATTGATCGATACAATCCGATACAGCTTTTTTGAATATTATCGTTCTGGATTGAAGCAAATTGGTCCTAATTTTATCGGGATGGAAAATTATGCTAGCTTGTTGCAATCCGATATGTTGAAATATGCAGGAAATACTTTGATTTTATGGCTCATTGGCTTTGTGCCACAAATTGTTATCGCACTTTTGCTCGCGTCCTGGTTTGTAGATGCGCGGCTTAAAATTCGCGGTCAGCAGTTCTTCAAAGTAGTGATTTATCTACCCAATCTAATTATGGCTTCTGCGTTTGCAATGTTGTTTTTTACATTGTTTTCAAACAAAGGACCTATCAATTCTATTCTGTTATCTATGGGGCTGACAGAAAATCCAATTGATTTTATGGGGACTGTATTTGGCACAAGGTCATTGATTGGCGTGATGAATTTCTTAATGTGGTTTGGAAATACGACAATTATGTTGATGGCAGCAATTATGGGTATCAGCCCAGATATCTTTGAGGCATCAGAGATAGATGGATGCAATAGTGTACAAAGATTTTTCTATATAACCCTCCCAATGATTCGTCCAATTCTTGCGTACACATTGATTACTTCAATTATTGGTGGCCTGCAAATGTTTGATGTACCGCAGATTTTGACCAATGGTCAGGGTAGCCCAGATAGAACATCTACAACATTGATTATGTTCCTCAACAATCATTTAAAGAGCAAGAACTATGGTATGGCGGGTGCACTGTCTGTTTACTTGTTTATCGTGAGTGGTATCTTATGCTTTATTGTATATAAGATAACCAATGATGATGATCCAGATGGTTCCAAGGCTGCTGCAAAGAAGAGAAAAAAGGCGGAAAGGAGATAAGATAATGAAATCAAAAGGATATAATGGTTTTCGTACTATTTTCGCACATGTACTACTTGTTATACTGTCATTTATGTGTCTGTTTTTCTTCTATATTCTGTTTGTCAATTCCACACGTTCCCATGCAGATTTGCAGAAAGGGTTTTCTGCATTGCCCGGAAGCTATTTTTTCACAAATTTGAAGAATGTGACAAATGACGGAACCTTTCCAATGGTGCGCGGCATTATAAACAGCTTGATTGTCTCTGGCTGTTCGGCGGCAATCTGTACTTATTTTTCTGCTTTGACCGCATATGGACTCTATGCATATGATTTTAAGTTAAAGAAAATTGCATTTACATTTATTATGGCAATTCTCGTAATGCCAACGCAAGTTACAGCAATGGGATTTCTGCGTTTGATTACAAAGATGGGCATGGATGATTCTCTGCTCCCTCTGATTATTCCTTCAATCGCATCGCCCTCTGTATTCTATTTTATGTACAGTTATTTACAGTCCTCGCTTCCCCTCTCATTGGTTGAGGCGGCAAGAATCGATGGTTCAAAGGAATTTCGCACTTATAACCAGATTGTTCTCCCGATTATGAAACCGGCCATAGCAGTGCAGGCAATCTTTACCTTTGTGGGATCGTGGAATAACTATTTTGTTCCAGCACTGGTAATTCAGTCCAAGGATAAGATGACTGTGCCAATCCTTATCGCTCTTCTTCGAGGAGCCGATTACATGAATCGTGACATGGGAAAAATATACATGATGATTATGGTGGCAATTGTTCCAATCATTCTTGTATATCTGATTCTCTCAAAGTATATTATCGCAGGTGTGACACTTGGTGGTGTCAAGGGATAAATCTGTGCACTGAAAAGAACGCCCCAACGGCCTTGGCTGTTGGGGTGTCTTAAAAATAAAAAGAATCAGGAGGTGTGTTATGACGCAGAAAAAGCGAGGAGTGATTTTAATGGCAGTCGTTCTTGCCTTGTTTGGAGGTGGGTGTCGGTCAAAGGATTCAAACGGCAGTATAAAAATTTATTACTCTGCGATTGAGGACGGGGATTATTATGAGGAATGGGCGAGTCAACTGCAGGAACAAACTGTAGCGCACGGCGCATCCTTTGATGTGGGATATGCTCAAAATTCTGTAGAGACACAGGATGCGCAGATAAAAAGCGCCGCTGCAAGCGGATGTGATGTATTCTTGTGTGGACCTGTCTCACCGGACACAGTGACGGAGATCAAGGCAGCGGCAGGGAACACACCGATTGTCTTCATTAATAATGCGCCAAAAGACAAGGCATTGGAGAAGGACCGCTATGTTTATGTGGCGTCAGATGAGTATATGGCTGGCCAGTATCAGGCAGAATATATTCTGGAAAAGTTTAGCCAGAAACAAGAAATTAATATTGTAGTGCTGAAAGGACCAAAAGACGCATCGGGCGCAATTGGCAGAACAAAAGGGCTGAAACAAACCCTAAAAGCCAGTGGAAAAAAGATTAATTATGTCTTTGAGGACTATGCGGATTGGAATAATGAGAAAGCGCAAGAGTTGATAAAGTTGTTTCTCAGGACAGGACAGCCTGTCGATTGCGTGGCGGCAAACAATGACGATATGGCGCTTGGTGGTTTGGCTGCATTTGAGCAGGCAGGACGAGATACAAACGAAATATTGTTTCTGGGGGTGGATGCTTCCGCGGGCGGCTGTCAGGCAATCGCGGAGGGGAAGATGGATTTTACGGTCTACCAGCCCACTACAGTACAAATTACTTCTGCGGTTGAGGCGGCGAATCGGTTAGCTTTGGGTAAATCGATTACGGGTATGGAGGGCGCATCGGCGGATGGAAAATATATTTTGATACCTTTCGAGAAAGTGGATAGCCAGAATGTGGCACAGTACCAATAGATTGATCTGGGAAAGCGTGAGGAACAATTTATGACAAAAAAAACAAAATTTATTTCCATAAAAGTGAAACTTCTGGGGATTATCCTGCCTGTAATTATCATTATTATGACAGTTCTTACAGGGTTGTTCTATTATGTATCAAAAAATGTAATTCAGTCAAATGCGCATGATTTACTACAGATATCAGTGGAAAGCCAAGCTTCTGAGATGGAGGCATGGCTGGAGAGGAACCTTGTGTCTGCCAGTGTTGCAAAGCAGGCTGCCGAGGAAATGGGATTTGATGATGTACAACTTCAAGATTTTTTAGACTCTTATTATAATTATGATAACAACTATTCCGAGGGATTTTATATTGCAGATGCAGACGGAACACTTTTTCAAGCAAAACCTGTTAAAAGCGTTGCGCTGAGGGCGCCAGATGCAGAGGGAAATTACTTAAACAATGGAGATTTTGCAATTGAGGAGAGCCTGACAGATGATGCAGATTGGATGTTTCTTACAGCGTTAGAAGGTGCGGCACAAGCGCAGATTCAGGATGGGGAGGTTTCTATTGATATCACCAATGAGGGAACAGTGGATTACAGTGTACAGTTTGTACAGCCAAATGTTCCTGTGAAAAAGGGCGCAGAGTATATTGTCCGTTTTGATGCTTATGCGGACGAAAATCGGACAATGAAAATCAGTGTCACAGCACCAGATAGAGAATATAAGCGTTATCTTGAGGACACAGTTGTATCTATGACGACAGAAAAGCAGACGTATTCCTATAAGTTTACCATGACAGATTATGATGATGCAAATGCGCGTATGGAATTTAATCTTGGCGCAGCAGGTTCGACAGCAGGCGTAAAAATTGGCAATGTGTCAGTTGTTATGAGTAAACAGCCACTTTCCACAGAAGATGCCGAGAATGTAGTAAAAACAGATGTGACGCAGACAGAGTGGTTTCGCGACGGGCTGACTCGTGTGAATGTAGGATTTACCAATGCTTACACAAACGAGAATGGAATGCCGGTTATCAGTGCATGTGGTATGTTGCGCACAGCGTCTGATTCTGTGCGTGTTATCTCAATGGATTTGTCGTTGGACAAAGTGAGTGTCTATGTCAATAGTTTTGTAAAAATGGAGAACGCCGAGGCTTTTTTGGTAAATTCTAATGATAATACAATCCTTGCATCGCGCGATAAATCAATGATTTCCAAGAAAATAGATGAGTTAGACAATATATTTATGAAAGATATTGCAAGTAAGATTTCGCAAGAAGAGATGAACCTGACAGAAATCGATGGAAATATTACTGTTTTTCAGGAGATTTCTGGCACGGATTGGGTGCTGGTGTCCTATGTTCCAGCTGCTACAGTATATCGTGACCTAAATGGTATTAGAAATATTATGATACTTTTTGGCGTTGTTTCTGTGTTGGCACTGACTGTATTGATTGAGCGGATTATTCATGTGGTGATTCATCCAGTGCGTGGATTGACACAAGTAATCAGAAATATGACAGGGGGTAATTTTACTCCTTACAGTGCAGTGAGAAGTAGTGATGAGATTGGTGTGATGAGCCGATGCGTCGAACAGTTTATTGTTACAATGCGCGGAATGCTTGCTTCTATTGATAATGTGTCTCATACGCTGCACGACCAGGCGGGTAATAGCAAGAAAGTATCCAATCAAATGTTTGATGCATCGAAAAAGCAGAATCAGTCGATGAAAGATTTGAATATGACAGTCGAACAGCTTTCTGTCTCTGTCAATGAAATTGCACAGAGTGCGACAACATTGGCTTCTCTCGTGGCAGAGACCAAAGAGGACGGCGACGGTATGAATGACAGAATGAAAGAGACCATCAGCATTTCCCAGAAGGGAAAAGAGGTTATGCAAGACGTCGATGCCGCAATGCAGAGCATTGATAATTCTGTGCATCAATTACAACATGCAATTGATGAGGTGGGAAATGTTTCTGGTGAGATTACCAATATTACAAGAGTGATTGGTGATATCGCAGACGAGACCAATCTGTTGTCTCTCAACGCTTCCATCGAGGCAGCGCGTGCTGGTGCGGCGGGAAAAGGGTTTACTGTGGTGGCGTCAGAAATTGGCAAGTTGGCGCAGACAAGTATGGAGTCAGTGAAGCATATTGACACACTTGTTTTGGAAATACAGACACTGATTGGAGATGTCATTGAACAGGCAAACAGCAATGTGGAAAATATTAACAATAGCAGCGCACTAATTGGAAATGCAGTGACAACATATGATACAATTTTTGAAAATATTGTTGTGGTTGGAGAGTTGGCGCAGCAGATGATACAGAAGGTGGACCAGGTGGAGGATGTCGCACGTAATGTGGCGGCAATCTCAGAGGAACAGGCTGCAAGCTCCCAAGAGATACTTGGATCATCGGATATTTTGGTAGAGCAGGCAGACGGTTTGATGGCAAATAGTGAGATCGTTGCGAAGGAATCCAAGGAACTGACGACATCGGCAGAAGCGTTGGAGACACAGATTCGGATGTTTCAAGTATAGTGTTTCATAAGAAGTTGTATGAGGTATTTTTTACAACTCTAAAAAGACTTTTAGAGTCTATTTTTCCCAAAAGAAGGAGGTGCGAGAACAAATGTTTGAAAAGTGACCGTAAACAGGCAGTTTTTTAACAGGCTGCCTCATAATCTAAGAAAGGAAGATGCAGATGAAAAAGAAAGTACATAGGTCAATAACAGTATTAATTCTGACATTCATGTTAATGCTTTTCGCAGGGGGTATTCCAGCTTTAGCGGAAAATAGTATCTCTATTAATAATTCCAGATGTACAGTAAATATCGGTGATGAAGAGAATCCGTTGGTACTCTGGATCAATAACCTGCCAGAAGGCAAAAAGACGAGATGGGTCTCTTGGAATGAGAATGTTGCGACCGTCGAACAAGAGGGAGAAAAAGGCGTAGTGACAGCGCTTAGAAAAGGAAAAGCTATTATTTCATCAGGCATTGGTTTTCCACGTATAACGTGTGTTGTCACAGTGGTAGAACCAAGTATTAAATTAAACAAGACAACAACAGTCCTGTACTGTGCGCCTGCTTTGGAAAGTTCAAAGGCAGTGTCCAGTGGAAACACAATACAGTTGAAGGCGACTGTAAAAGGCGCAAATAAAGATACAGTGTGGAACAGTAGCAACAAGGATGTTGCCACTGTGGATAAAGATGGAAAAGTGACTTCCGTTTCCGCAGGAACAGCGAATATCACTGCGACGGCAAATGGAAAATCAACTGTTTGCAAAGTGACTGTGAAGGACAATGCGCTCTCACTCAACCTTGATGAGATGCAGTTGAGTACAAAAGGAATAGGAAGTTCCATAAAACTTGTGCCCACAATTATCGGTGTGAATAAGAAAGTGACATGGACAACTTCAGATGCAACGATTGCAACCGTAAAGGGCGGAAAAGTCACAGGAAAGAAAGCTGGCGAGGCATATATAACCGCTAAGGCAAATGGTGTATCAGCAGAATGCCATGTCAAGGTAGAGGAAGGTTTGATCTCTATCAATGAGGAGCATGTGCAACTTTATATGATAAATGATACTGCTGAGACAAAGCAGTTAAAGACAAATGCTTCCAAGGCAGATGCTGTTATGTGGACCAGTAGCGACGAGAAGATTGCAATAGTGGACAGCAAAGGTGTTGTGTCGGCAAGGGGCGTGGGGACAGCGGTTATCACTGCTGCTTGCGGTGGCAAAATGGATACTTGTACGGTTAAAGTGACAGGTACTGCGACGTCAATCGCGGAAAAAATTATTTATTTAAAGACAAAAGGCGCTGCAAAAACCTATACCTTAGATTGGTGCGTAACTGGACGGAAAAGTGCTGTAAAATGGAAGAGCTCGAACACGAAAGTGGCTTCAGTAAACAATGGAAAGATTACAGCAAAGAAGGTTGGAACTGCGATTATTACGGCGGAGGCAAACGGTGTTACAGATAACGTAACTGTGACAGTACAGGAGTTTTCGCCAACAATAGCCTTAAATCAGAGTGAATATATGCTCTACACAAAGGGAAAAGGAAACACAGTCACAATAAAAGCAGTTGTAGATGGAGCCAACAAAAAGGTAGTGTGGAAGAGCAGCAACGGTGAGATTGCAGAAGTAAACGCGAAAGGTAAAGTGACAGCGAAAAAACCTGGACGGACGCTGATCACTGCGGAGGCAAATGGTGTGATCGCCAAGTGTTGGGTTCGCGTGAAAGAATCTAAAGTAACACTTGAGAAAAAGTATTATCTGATGAATATTGGTGATAAAGCGACATTGGTAGCGGATATTGTCGGTGCAAGTCAATCTGTGAAGTATAAGTCCTCTAATGCAAAAGTAGCTGCGATTACAAAAGGTGTTATCACAGCCAAAAAAGTTGGAAGTGCTGATATTAGTGTGACAGCAAATGGCATTACTTCGGTTTGTCATGTGATGGTGACAGACTGCAAGGAACATGATTGGAGATTGGCAGAAGGTGCAGAGAAAGAAAAGGACGATATTGTGGCAACTTGCGAGGAAAGAGGACTTACCACATATATTTGTACGAAATGCAACGGAAAAAAACAGGAAATTCTCGAACCATTAGGACATCAGTTTGGGAGGTGGACAGTGATAGTTAAGGCGACAGAAAATGCGGCAGGTTTGGAAAAACAGATATGTAGTCGCTGTGATGCAGAGAATACCAGAAGTATGCCTGCAAAGGGAAAAGGCTATATTGCCGAGGCATACAAGCTTGTCTGGGAAGATAAATTTGATGGGGATAAACTCAATCTCAATGACTGGAATTTTGAGTATCATGAGCCTGGCTGGGTAAATGCAGAGTTACAGGAATATGTAGATTCTAAGGACAATATATATGTTCAAGATGGGAAACTCTACATTCAAGCATTGAAGGAAATAAGAGATGGTAAGGCATATTACACATCAGGAAGAATCAATACCAAGGGAAAGAAAAATTATCAGTATGGAAGATTTGAAGTAAGCGCAAAGGTTCCAAGCGGAAAAGGATTTTTGCCTGCATTTTGGATGATGCCAGAAGATGAGAGTTATTATGGTCAGTGGCCAAAGTGTGGTGAGATTGATGTGATGGAGGTTCATGGAAGTGCACTTTCTACCACCTATGGAACCCTTCATTTTGGGGAACCACATACACAGAAGCAAGGCAGTTATACCTTGCCAGAAGGAGAGGAAAATTTCGGGGAAAAATTTCATGTATTTGCGTGTGAGTGGGACCCAGATGAGTTTCGGTTCTATGTAGATGATGTATTATTTTATACCGTTAATGATTGGTTTACTCAAAAACCTGGATTTGGAAAAGTTGCTTATCCCGCGCCTTATGATCAGCCATTTTATATGATACTGAATTTGGCTGTTGGTGGTAGTTGGGTAGGATATCCAGATGAGGATGATAAGTTTGAAGAAAATGCACAGTTTGTGATTGACTATGTTCGGGTATATCAAAAAGACGATTATGACACAGATGTTGACAAGCCGGAAAATGAAGTGAAGCTTAGAGACCCAGACGAGACAGGAAATTATATTATCAACGGTGATTTTGCAAAAGTAGAAGATTTAACCAAGGAAGATTCAAACTGGCAGATACTTTTTGCCAATGGTGGTGCTGCAACAGCAGAGATATCTGACAATGCGTTGCATATCACATCGACAAGTGCTGGCACAGTGAACTATGGCGTACAGATAGTACAGGCAAATCTGCCAATGGAAAATGGTGCAAAGTATAGGCTGACTTATGATGCTTATGCAGATGAAGCGCGCACAATGATTACAGGAATCTCAGCACCTGACAGGGGATATATCCGCTATTTGGAGGATAAGACAGTAAACTTAACAACGGAAAAACAGACATACGAACATATTTTTGATATGACTGCGGACAGCGATGCAAATGGCAGAGTAGAATTTAATCTTGGAAATCAAGGATCGATTGCGAAAGTTCATATTAGCAATGTAAGACTAACAAAGGAAGGCGACGCCGAAAAAGAAGAAAAAGGCGTTTTACCTGATGGCAATTATGTGTATAATGGACAATTTAATGAGGGAAACGAGCCAGGAAGACTGCGCCTTGCGTATTGGGATTGGGAAACTAGACAGTGCAAAGGTGCAAAAGTATCCGTTACAAATGACAGTATACGGGAGTTGAAAGTGGTAGTGCCAGATTCTGTAAATGGTCTTGATCAGGTAACAGTATTCCAAGAGGACATTGCCATTTCTGGCGGAAAGAAATATATTCTTAGTTTTGATGCCTACGCAGATGGAAATAAGACCATACAAACGACTGTGGCAGGAAAGACCTTTGACAGCGCATTGACAACAGCTAAAACGAGCTACAAATACGAGTTTGAGACACCCACAGACTTGAGTGCAAGCAAGATTTGTTTCCTGCTTGGAAACGCAGGCACGACATATATTGACAATGTGTGTGTTCGGGAAGATTGCATGATTGTAAATGGAGATTTTTCTAACGGATTACTGGGTTATGAAGTATATGTGAATGATGCAGCAAAAGTTTCTGATTATATGTGGATTCATTAAATGAAAAAGATGCATTCTCTATGGATATCACGGACACTGGTGATCAGGATTGGTATATTCAGTTAAAACAAGGTGGTATTAAACTTGAAAAAGATAAGTGGTATAAACTTTCATTTGATGCCAAGTCAACAGTTGACAGAGAGATTATGTATGCGTTACAAAGAGATGGCACAAGTGATGATGACTGGACACCTTACTCTGGACAGCCAAAAGCGGCATTGACAGCAGGATTCCAGACTTTTGAAAAAGTATTTCAAATGAAATCAGATACGGATGCAAATACAATCCTTAGTATCTCCATAGGGGCTGTCGGCGGAAAACAAATTGCGCAAAAGCACACAATTGTAATTGACAATATTAATTTGGAAGAGACAGAACCTCAGGAGGAGCCAGTAGAACCACCTGTTGATCCAGGAGCGAATATGATTCAGAATGGCGACTTTGCAGAGGGGGATGTGCATTGGACAAACGCAGTGACAGTACCTGGCGAAGCGGATGTAAGCTTCGCAGATGGAAAAGCAGTTTATCAGATTCACAATGTTGGAGAAGAAGACTGGAATGTACAGTTAAAACATACTGAACCTCTAACACTGGAGCAAGGAGCATCTTATCAGGTTACAATGAAAATAAAGTCCACAGAGTCCAGGACAGTAAAATATGCATTCCTAAATCCGACATATGACTGGTATGGTGGAGAAGACCTTGTACTAACTGCAAATGAAGAAAAGGCAGTAGATTTTAAATTAAATGTTGAAAAGCCTACAGAAAGAGAAATTACATTTGTTCTTTCAATGGGGCAGATTAAGGATAACGAAACAAGTGAATTGATTTCTACGCCGGCGTCAACAATTGAAATTGATGATATTTGCGTTGTGAAAATCAGTGAAGGTGGGGACACACCAGAAAATCCACCGGTAGAAGTCGAAACAGAGTTGATACAGAATGGTGATTTTGCAAGTGGCAAGGAAAAATGGTCATATTATGTGGATAACACGGCGACTGTAACAACTGATTTTACACAGAATAAAGCACGATATGAAATCACAAAAGCTGGAACAGCAGATTGGAATGTGCAATTGAAACAGAAAGGTCTCACAATGGAGGCAGGCGCATCGTATAAACTAGAAATGAAGATTGGTGCTTCAATTGATAGAGATGTCAAAGTGGCGTTTATGGGAGCAGGTGACGCATGGCATGGTGGAACTGATATCAGTCTGACAAAAGATAAATTAAAATCTGTAAGCCGCATCATTAAGTTAGAGGATAAGGAGATAATAGGAACATTATCATTTCAGATTTCTCTAGGTCAGCTAGGTGAAACTGAGCTTGTAGCACATGCGGTAGAAATCTCAGATATTAGCCTCACAAAGGCAGAGAGTGGTGCAACAGCAGATGAGGAAACAGAGACAGACCAAATGATTATTTCCCCAGAGACAGAAGAAGAATCCAATTCAGAAGAAACCGACACCCAAGACAAACAGCCAGTTTTAGAAGAAGAGGATTCTAATTCAGAAACAGATACAACAAGTGATGTGGAGGAATCAGAGTTTACAACAGAGGAAGAATCTCCAGAGACAGAAACAGAAAGCGAGACAGAGGAAGAATCTCCAGAGACAGAAACAGAGACAGAAACAGAAAGCGAGACAGAAGAATCTTTTGAAACAGAGACAGAAAGCGAAACAGAAGAAGAATCCTCAGAAACAAAGAGTGAAACAGAAGAAGAATCTTTTGAAACAGAGACAGAAAGCGAAACAGAAGAATCCTCAGAAACAAAGAGTGAAACAGAAAAAGAACTTTCTGAGATAGAATTGTAAATTATTTTCACATCATTATATCATTTTTTGAAAAAATAATAACGTACAAGGCACTTTCTAGCGTATAAGTTTATAAAAAACGATATGAAAGAGAGTGGCCTTGTACGTTAAATTTTTATGTGCCAATGATAGTTATTTTTCACACCCGCACCATGCACTTGCTGCATAGTGTCGGAGCCAGCGCCAAAATGCCTGTCTTGTGGCATTTTGTGTGCATCAATTGTTGCAATTCACACCAAATTATCATAAATCAATACGAAATCTGGCGTGGGTGTGAATTGTAACCAATGATATGCCTTAAAAGGGGGTGCATACAAAAACAGCTTGCGACATCAATAAGTACATTATATAATGTAGAAAAGGGAAGGTGATTGAATGAATGCAGTAATAGCAAAGCAGGTAGACTATTATACAATTGAAGATATCTATAATTTGCCAGATGGACAAAGAGCAGAACTGATTGATGGTGAATTGTATATGATGGCAACTCCTAGCACAGAACATCAAAGATTAGTAACAGAGTTTACTTATCTTATCAAAGATTATATTAGGCATAATAATGGTGTCTGTGAAATTTTTCCGGCTCCTTTTGCAGTATTTTTGAATGCAAAAAATGATATTTACCTTGAGCCTGATATATCTGTAATTTGCGATAAAAACAAGCTTACAGATGAGGGGTGCAAGGGTGCACCGGACTGGATAATAGAAGTTGTATCACCTTCTAGCCGTTCAATGGATTATAATAAGAAATTGTTAAAATATGGCACAGCAGGAGTTAGGGAATATTGGATTGTTGATCCGACAAAACAATTGATTATGGTTTATAATTTTGAACAAGATACCTTTGAACAATATTCTTTTTTAGATAAAATAAAGGCTGGAATATATGAAGACTTTGAGATTGACTTCGCCGGAATAAGTATTGGCAGATAAAGGTTGATTTTTAAGGGAAACTATTAGCACTTAGTTTGGAGATAAAAGATGTTAGGAATTTATTTTACAGGAACAGGCAATTCGCGGTATGTTTTGGATATTTTTTTAAAAAAGTATGATAAAACAGCCGATATATGTGCGTTAACGGATAAAAATATTACTCATTTTATAAAAGAAAATGAAAAAATAATATTTAGTTATCCTGTACAGTTTAGTAATATTCCCAAAATATTAAAAGATTTTGTAGATAAAAATCGCGGTTTATGGCAGGAAAAACATATTTTTGTGATTGCGACAATGGGGCTGTTTAGTGGAGATGGTGCTGGCATACTCGCACGCAGACTGCAAAAATATGGTGCACGGATTGAGGGTGGCTTGCATCTGCAAATGCCAGATAGTATTGCGGATGAAAAGGCTTTAAAACGTTCTCTGGAAAAAAATAAAGAGCTAGTTTGGGCAGCAGAGCAGAAAATTGACAAGGCAGTGCGAAATCTCAAATACGGAAACCCGCCACAGGAAGGAATTGGTTTTTTGTACCATATGGCAGGACTGTTTGGGCAACGTCTGTATTTTTATAAAAAAACACAACACTATACAGATAAGTTAAAAATAGATGCACAAAAGTGTGTTGGTTGTGGAAAATGTGCAATACAATGTCCAATGAAAAATATACATATTGAGCAGAATACTGCAAAAGCATCAAATCAGTGTACAATGTGTTATTGTTGTGTGAATATTTGTCCACAACAGGCAATAACCTTACTAGGGAAAAATGTAGTAGAACAGGGAACCATAGAAAAATACTTAGGAATTGTAGGAAAATAAGTGATGCAGATTGCGTAGGATATTTCTTCGAGGAGGTATGTCAAAAAACGTAGGCGTAGCGGGCTGCGGCGAGGCTTTTTGGCATGCATAATCGGAGAAACAGCCAAGTCAAGATGCGTCAGTTATTTTTCTACAGTTCCTTATGAAACGAATTAAAACAGGAGTGAAATTAAAATGCAATTTAAAGCAATTACAAAGAGAGAAGAAGGAAAATTTATCACACGTTATGATATTGCATATGAGACAGTGGACCATCAGGAGAAGATATATGAGATTATCAGCCGCAATAAGGCATTGGATTCTCTTGACGCGCTGAACGGCAGCAAGCCGGATTCTGTTGTCATTATCGCAACAGATGAGAGCGGGGAAAAGTTGTTACTTAACAAAGAGTTTCGCATGGCAGTTGGGGATTGGGTATACAATTTTCCAGCAGGGTTGATTGACGCAGGAGAGGAGCCTTATGAGAGCGCAAAGCGCGAGTTGTGGGAGGAAACAGGGCTGGAATTGTATGAAATTGATGATTTTATTGGCGCAAGCTACAGTGCAGTTGGTTTTAGCAATGAAATTAATGTTTGCGTAGTAGGAAAGGCGCGGGGAAATTTTAGGCCAAGCACTTCCACCGTGGAAGAGATTGAGCCTGGATGGTATACAAAAGCAGAGCTTAAAGAACTGTTAAAAACAGCGCGTTTCGCTGCAAGAACACAAGCATATAGTTATCTCTGGAGCAGAATGTAGGTGCTAGAGCATGTTAATAAATGCTCTAGCAGAAATTGTTCGTTACAGTTCAGCTTAGGACTTTGCAGCGTAGTGGCTAAGATACATCAAGCCATGCAAATGAGATTTTTTATGAATATTTTCTGATTTTTAGGTAAATACCGCAGCCATCGGCAATCTTTTGGCAGGCAGCAATCTCCTCCGCAGGAAGAACATCAACAATGGAAAATTGTGTGTGTTGAAATGCTGCTTGGGAGAGAGAAGCGAATTCGAGCATTGCCGGATAGGCATTTTTGAATTGTGGTCTTGTGACAGCTTCATATTTTTCTGCTGTGGGTGCATTTAAGCTGATAGATACGCTGTCAATTACCGCTGCAAGTTCTGGTATAATATTCCGATTATGATAGAGATTACCAAGCCCGTTTGTGTTTAGTCGAATAGAAATAGCGTACTTTTTCTTGGCATAAGCAGCGCTTGCGAGCAGATTTTCAAGTGCACAGGTAGGTTCGCCATAACCGCAAAACACCAGTTCTTCATAGCCTGTAAAATCAAAATTGTCGATGGCGTTAATGATTTCTGCAAGCGTCGGTTCTGTCTTGTGCCAGAGCGTTTCGGCGTCTCCAACAGCGTTTTTTAATGAGCGGACACAGAATGTACAGTTGCAATTGCAACGGTTTGTGATGTTGGCGTAAACTTGATTTTTGTATGTATATAAGATATCAGCCATAATAAATTGTCCTTTCTGAATAGGTGTCGAACCAGATTGTGTGATTTTCTATAATTCCTATTTCGTGAAATTCGTATTTAAAAATTTTGTTTTGAGATGGGTTTTGTCAAGCGCAAGTCCAAATAGAATGAAAAATATCGCGCTCCCTCCAGATTGTATGAAACTGCCAGACATAGAGGCAATCAGTGCAGTTTTTGTGCCAAAAAGCAGGCATTCGGCAAGAAAGTAACCAACACCTGAGATAAAGCATGCAATGATAGTGGCTACAATATTGCGCGGCGTGACAATCTTTATGGATTTGCAGGTAAAAGGAAGTGCTATCATCATTTTGATAATGATTGTCGCAGGCACCCATATGGGAGAGGTCAGCAAGTCGGCAGCACTACCGCCAATAGCTGCCGCTGCCAGTGCATAAGGGGTGGGCAACAGTGTGGCGGCTAGATAGATAATAGAGTCGCCAAAGTGAATGTAGCCTCCATTTATGCCAGTTGGAATATGGCAGATGTACGCCGTCATAATTGTTATCATTGCTGCCATAAGTCCTGTGAGAGTCAGATATTTTAGTTTGTTTTCTCGTTTTTCGCCTTCTCTGGGCAGTGTACGTGATGTCATGGTTTTTTACCTTTCTGATAAAAAATATAATATAGTGAGTGTTGCGGCTTTTTATAACAATAAATGTAGATATTTCTCAAAATAAACACCATGATTTTTGGGAATATTGTTTTTGGAAGCTTCCTCGATTGCAGGTGATAAAAACTGAACTGCTTTTTCCATTGCGTTCTCAATAGACAGTCCATTGACTAGACTTCCTATTATGATAGAGGCAAATAAATCGCCAGTTCCTGAAAAGCTTTCTCCTAGATACGGTGTTTCTAAATAGTAATGATTTTTGGCTGTGACAGCAAGGTTTCCAACAAAAGCACAATCTGGCTGTCTGCGCACAATACCAGTGATAACAATTGTCTGACTTGTCAGCGCCCGCGGAAGGAGCTTACGAGCAGTATCTTCTACATAAGATAAATAGTCTTTGTCAGAAGCATGTTTCGTCAAAATATGATAATCTATGTCTGCAAGAAGACACAGCTCTGTTAGATTTGGAGTGATAACACTGGCGTGTCGGGTCAGTTCCTTCATGCAGTTTAAAAGTTCGTCAGTAAAGATGCGAATTCGCCGCCCATTATCACCCATAACAGGGTCTGCGAGATAAAGTGTGTTGTCCGTGTGAAAATTTTCTAGGAAATAGAGGACATTGTGCATTTGTGCGGCACTTCCAAGATATCCAGAGTAGATGCCATCAAAGGATTCTTGCATTTTTTTCCATTCGTCTGTAAAATAGTTCATTCTGTCTGTAAAATCATCACAATAATAACTGGAGAATCCTGTCTGTGCAGATAGAACAGCAGTTGGCAGCGGGCATGGTTGTATTCCAAGGACTGATATCACAGGAATTGCTGCTGTCAGTGAGCATTTTCCAAAACCGGACAGGTCATTGATAAGCGCTATTTTTTTCATTGTATGGGTATCCTTTCGCAGATAATGTGTGAAATAAACGAATAACCACACTATATATAAAAAGTGTCAGTATGAAAAGATACAATTTTTAGAAAATATAAGTGGTCAGTTTATCACAGTCGGAGAGGATTTGCATTTTTATGTCTGCAGAGCTGACTTGTACGCCGTAACAAGAATGTCAATAGCATTCCTGAAATACGGAAAAAAGAGGCATGGAGTTGCAATTTATATAATATATTGAGTATTAAGAATTATTGTGCGAATGAAGGTGTACGTTATGGATGAAAGTATGAAAAAAATTGTAAGCAATTGTGATTTTTCGGGAGTTAAGCCGGCAATGATGGATTTGCCTTATCCTCCCGTTCAGGTGCGGGAAAAAAATCAGGTATATGCAGACTTGATCAGTATTAGTTATTGCGGAATGGTGTCAGAGATGTCAGCAACATTGCAATATATCAACAATGAAAGTCGCATGTTTTGTGAGCGTTGTCCAATGGGGAGAACGATTCTTGGAATGGCAATGGCAGAGATGGTACATATGCAGAAATTGGGAGAATTAATTGCGTTATTAGGAGGAAACATCTGTTATATTACCAAACAAACAGGAGGACGTCAGTGGATGTGGACGCCACAATGTCTGACATTACCAGAAAAGATTGGGGAGATGCTACAGGCAGATTTGGAGAGTGAACAGGCAGCAATCAATCAATACAATATGCATATTAGAATGATTCAAGATAATTTTGTGACCGCATTGTTACAACGAATTATACAAGATGAGCAATATCATATTATGCTGCTGCGCTCGATGTTGGATACAATATAAAGGATTGATATAACCTATTTTTATGCACACGGACGCGGAAAGGAAATATGCAGCCAAAGCTGCCCGTGTCCGGCGCGCGAGTAGGGAAGATGAGACTTCCCTGCTCGATTATAGGAAAATTTAGATTACAGGAGATGATTGTATCGAGTATTTGGAGATTATCTTAAAAAACGTCAAGAAAAGTTATTTGGATCAGATTGTCGGAAGATATATTAGATTGGAGAAAGAAGATATCATATCCTCCTACTTTTTTGATAAAGAAAACGACAAGAATATCACTTATGATGAGATAAAAAGTTTGGAATCTTATTTTCATGTTTGCGGTACATGCACACTTTACCTGAAAAAACTTCAAGTTGATATTGAATTAAAAGATGTATTAATTATAATTAGTAGCGATGAAAAAAACGCGGAACTTACACTGAATTTTCCAGAAAAACAATTCCGTGATTTAGAACAGAATGTGTTGAAAGAAAATCTCCACAGATTAGTTTTGTACTTGATTCAATTTTGTAAATGCTGCGAGATTCATAATTGGATTCTAGGGTATGAACCCGCAGAAGATAATGACATGAAAATGATAGAATGGAAAGAAAGTTATTTTTAAATATTTTCAAATATACGAATGTCGACAGCAGTATAATAATACTCTCTGTCAGGAAGTTCTCCAGAAGTGAGGTAATTAAAAAGCAAATCAAGCGGTTTTTGTCCCTGAATGCGTGGCTGCTGACAGATAATTGCAGATAAGATTCCTTTTTGTAAAAAGTGTTCGGTGGTGTCTGCTTTGTCATAGGCAATGGCACAAAGTTGCCCGGAAAGACCGAGAGAGTTAATAGCGCGACAGCCGCCATACACACCTCCAGCCGCAAAAAAGAGCGCATTTATCTCAGGGTGCGCTTTTAAGAGCTTAGAGGTCTGCTCATAGCTCTCAATCTCGTCATCTTGTGTCTCAACAATTGATACAATGTGCATACGTTTCTGATAGGGGGTCAAAGCTTCCGTAAATCCAGCGATGCGTTTTGTATGACAAAGAATATCCGAGGAGCCAGTGATAATTCCAATCTGAACGATGTCATGAGTCATCAATCTTAATAGACCTGCAGCAGTTTTGCCGCTTTTGGTGTAGTTGCTTCCAACATAGGCAATGCGTTTTGATTTTTCAATATCTGTGTTTAAAGTTACAACAGGAATCCCCTGTTCGTAAAGTGTGTTGATGCGTAGACGAATGCGGTCATCATTTTGTGGCGCAAGGGCAATGCCGCTTACTTCTTCTTGAAGCAGTTCATCGATTGCGCGCAGTTGGGCATCTACATTGATAGGAATTTGTTTGACAAGCACAGTACAATTGTATCCAGCCAAGTCCTGTGCTTTTTCATTTACCCCTTTCAATACATCAGCAAAAAAGGGGTTGTCTGTCGAGAACAGAATAACGCCAAGTTTTACTTTCTTTTTTTGGGCAGCAAGCGCCAGTCCGGCTTTGTTTGGCTTATAGTTGAGCGCTTTTGCAATTTCTCTGACTTTTTCGGCAGTGATAGGATTGACAGAACCTCGATTGTTGAGTACTCGGTCAACGGTTCCACGGGAAACGCCGGCAAGAGCAGCGATTTCTTTTATGGTTGCCATAGATAAACTCCTCCGTAAGATTAGTGCATAACTTAGTGTATAAACTGAGAATTTCCTATTTTTAGTATATAGGGAATGGTTTGAAATTGCAAGCAAAATGTTGCACGTACACGCCGAAAGAATATGGATTGTTACTTTTCACACACATCTATCAACGTAGTGAAAAGCGTGCGTCAAAGAGGAAGATTAAACATATTGCATAATGTTTTTTATATATTTTGACGAAAATAGAATATTGTAAAAGTTCTACTTGATTTTTGATGAAATACAAACTATTATGGAATTAGCTGATAAGCGTGCACGTGCACGTAACGGCGATTTGACAATTGAACTGACATACAGCAATCATGCAGTATAAAATAAGGAGGATTTCAAAATGAACAATTTACCACAGGTAAAATTAGGTATTGTGGCGGTGAGCCGTGACTGTTTTCCAGAGAGTTTGTCTGTAAATAGAAGAAAGGCGTTAGTGAAGGCATATGCGGACAAGTACAGTATGGATGACATCTATGAATGTCCAGTTTGTATTGTAGAGAGCGAGATTCATATGGTGCAGGCGCTTGAAGATATCAAGAAAGCAGGCTGCAATGCGCTTTGCGTATATCTTGGAAACTTTGGTCCTGAGATTTCAGAGACACTGCTTGCAAAGCATTTTGATGGTCCTTCTATGTTTGTTGCGGCGGCTGAGGAGACACAGAATGACCTTGTGGGTGGACGCGGTGACGCATACTGCGGCATGTTAAATGCAAGCTACAATTTGAAGCTTCGCAATATTAAGGCGTACATTCCTGAGTATCCAGTAGGGACAGCGGAGGAGTGTGCTGACATGATTCATGAGTTCCTGCCAATTGCAAGAGCAATTGTTGGGCTGAATGATTTGAAGATTATTTCCTTTGGTCCTAGACCGCTCAATTTCCTTGCTTGTAACGCACCGATTAAACAGCTCTACAACATTGGCGTTGAGATTGAGGAGAACTCAGAGCTTGACCTTTTTGAAGCATTCAAGAAACATGACGGTGACGAGAGAATCCCAGCGAAAGTGAAAGAGATGGAAGAGGAGCTTGGCGAGGGCAATATGAAACCGGAAGTTCTTCCAAAACTTGCACAGTATGAGCTGACGCTGCTTGACTGGGTGGAAGCACATAGAGGATATCGCAAGTATGTTGCAATTGCTGGAAAGTGCTGGCCTGCATTTCAGACACAGTTTGGCTTTGTTCCTTGCTATGTAAACAGCCGTCTGACAGGTATGGGCATTCCTGTATCTTGTGAGGTTGATATTTATGGTTGCTTAAGCGAGTTTATCGGTACCTGTGTAAGCCAAGATGCAGTCACACTTCTTGATATCAATAATACTGTTCCAGCAGATATGTACAAGGAGTCTATCAAGGATAAGTTTAACTATACACACAACGATACCTTTATGGGATTCCACTGTGGAAATACCAACACCAAGAAGTTGAGTTTTTGTAGCATGAAATATCAGATGATTATGGCGAGAACACTTCCAGAAGAGGTTACACAGGGTACTCTCGAAGGCGATATTATTCCTGGCGATATTACGTTCTACCGTTTACAGTCCACAGCAGACTGCAAACTTCGCGCATACATTGCACAGGGTGAGGTTCTTCCAGTAGCAACAAAGTCTTTTGGAGGCATTGGTGTATTTGCAATTCCTGAGATGCAGCGTTTCTATCGTCATGTATTGATTGAGAAGAATTATCCACATCACGGTGCAGTTGCGTTTGGACACTTTGGAAAGGCATTGTTTGAGGTATTTAAATATATTGGCGTTCCTGTTGAGGACTTGAACTACAATCAGCCAAAATCACTGCCTTATCCCACAGAAAATCCGTTCGCATAAAGTGTGGCAGATTTTTTACATAAAACTGTTCTGATATAAAGTGAAATATAAGTAACAAGGGTGGAAAATAACTTCACCCTTGTTTTTCTTTGTTTACTCAAGTTCTTTTAATTTGTTCTTTCCACTGCTCATGGTTTTAATTGTTAAAATTGTGAGTTTCCACAAGAACCAGCCAATAGAAAACAGTAAAATGCCAATGATAAAGGAAATTGGCAAAAAGGCAGTGGCACTAACCGCGTAGGAGTTAATTTGAATGCCAATTTGTGGGAGATCATATCCTAATAAATGTGCTGTAAACTTGATCATTCCTGCAATTGGACAAAGAATCGCAGCAAACATAAATGTAATCCCACAAATGCTGGTAAAAGGTAGAATAAACATACCACTCAGTCCAGCAAGACTGTAAAATGCAATGACTGCACTTAATTTGCGCCAGTTAAAATGGTTGCTTTTGGAAATTGACTCACCCAAATAAGCTTTTGCGAGTTCTTTTGGATTTCCAAGCCGCTCGATAATCTGTACAGGAGATACACCATTGCTTTGTAATTCCAGCATTTCGCTTTGAATTTCCTTTACAATGTCAACACGCTCGGAAACAGCCAGCGGTTTAAGGTATTTATCAATTTGTTCCAGATAGTTGTTCAATGTTTTTTCCATTCCTTCCATATTTATTATACTCCTTTGATTTCCCTGATGGTGTTTGTCAGATTGTCCCACTCGTCAGACATTGCGGCTAAATATTCCAACCCTTTTTCTGTGATTGTGTAATATTTTCGTGGTGGCAATCCCTCTGTGCTTTCCTGCCATGAGGAGGAAATAAATTCTTCTTTTAACAATCTCCGCAGCAGTGGGTAGATGGTGTTCTCCTTTGCCGCCACAATTGGGTAGTTTTCCAATGTGCTGATTAGCGCATATCCATAAGTAGGCTGCTTCCGAATTAACAATAAAATACAAAATTCAAGAGTTCCCCTTTTTATTTGTGATTTCCAATCGTCAAGATTCATATACTGTACCTCCTGTTTATATATCGTACCACACAGTATATCTAAAATCAATAGTATTTTGTTGCGCGATTCTTATACTTTGATAAAATATAATCAATTTAGTAACAGCTTAGCTGCATTCATTTATAAGTAGTTTATTTGTACATTTTGATAATTTGCTGTAACAGTTCAGCCATGCAGAATTGATTGTGCAAATTGTATGTAGGAGCTTGCTCATTAAGGACAATTTGTACAATTAATTCTATAGGGCAGACGCCCATCATAAAATAAGTCGCCAGCAAATACCAAATATCATTGGTGAAAATGTACATTCTGGCGACTTATGAATGTCATGGCTGAACTGTTACAATTTGCTGGAGACTGTTAGGAACTGTAGAAAAATAACCTTTGAAAAGTATAAATAAATTATAGAAGCCTCTTGTTATCTGTGGTATGATTTTGTTGTATTCATGTAACAGGCAGTAATAAATTAAGGGATTGTAGAAAACAAGTGAGAAATTATAGAACAAAAGCAAGTTACAACAAACTATGGAAGTTGTTGATTGATGAGAGCATAAAAAGTATCTGTGAGTATTTACAGCGTGATATTGGCGACATTATGGAAATGGTTCCTGAGAATTTAGTGATAAAATAATTTACAAAGAGGTTATATTATGTTAGCGTTTTATCATTATCCGTTTGTGCAAAATCAAAATTTTAGAGAGTACACAAAAGAGGATTTGTCTGATACTTCTAAGGTAAAAAAACTGTTTGATTATTGTCAGATACTTGAGGCGTACATTACAAAATCAGGCTGGGATTATTTGATTCAGAGATATGGATATGAGGGACTTTATAATATTGACCAAAAAAGTGGTTGGCTTAACGCAGAAAGTTTAGAGGAATTTAAACAATGCGTTGACGCAGAAATAGAATGCTGTATTGCAGCGGATTTGTATGAGTAAGGAACTGTTTAGAGATAACATGTAGAATAGACTTTGAGAATCTATCACAAAAACAGGAGGTTTTATCATGGCATCATGGTCTGGAATTCGGTATCAATTAGAGAAAGAATATCTTGCATATTCATTGCGTGGACATATTCAGTATTATGCAACGACTTACAGTAAGAGTCCCGACCATGAAGGACGAGCGGCAATTCGACTTGATGGGAAGGAGATTATTGAAGGTTGTTATTGGAATAATTGGTATAAGGCACATCTCTTTCCTATAGATGATAAATATGCTCTTCGCATAGAAAGGGAATTTGCTTATATAGATGATACGGCGATACAGCTTGGCGTGTTTGACCAACGCTGTTTTTACCATGCTTTTAATGAATTTGACAATCAGAGTATTGATAAAAGCCTAGCTAGTGAAAATATGCTTGTCAGAATCTTTGCGCTTTTAGATAGACGTGTTGGAAAGAGGCGGCTGCGCACAATGAAGACTGATATAGAAAAAGAATGTAAGACAATACAATGCTTTTACGCGATTCGGGCAGCCGCCGAAAATATAATTTAAGGCATTACTGATATCTATGGTTTTGTGCTTCTCCTTGAAAATCCTCATTTTCACAGACTTTTCTGAGCGCGTCGCGCACTTCCATCAACGCAAATCCAAGCAGATTTTGGCCACGCCATTTGAGTGGATTATGAGCACCCGCATCGGATTCGTCCATTTTGATTCCCCAAATTGCATCATAAGGGCTTGCCTCGACTAAGATTTTGTCATTTGTCTGTAAAAGGAACTTTTTTAGATGCGGATTCTGCGAAAATTTTTGGTAGTTTCCGTTAAGTACAATGGCATATTTTGCTTTGCTCCAGACGATCTCATCAAAGTTTCTAACTTTTTGCCCCAGTGCTTTTATTTTGTTGGGATTACTGCAGGATAAAATCTGCTGCATTATTTCTTGGTCATCAAATAGTCTGGCTTTTTGAAACATCATATACTGTTCCATACAGCAGTAGTGGTTTGTGACAGAGAAAAAGTGGGATTTGTGCCATTGACTAAGACAGCCTTTGTTGACAGTGCCATCTGAGGAGGACTGTGCTTTCCAAAACATGCAGTATTTTAAATTTTTTCCCATGCGATAGTCTTTTTGAACTTGTTCTAGCGAATATTTGGGAATACCTCCTTTTTGCCAGAGTGGTATGCAAAATTTTTTATAGCGATAATAGATGCATTCATCAGTGTTTTTCCAGAAACCTTTCCATGTCGGTGGTTCTGGAAAAAGTTCTTGATAGTGTGCACTGTCTTCTGGGGAGAGAGATTGATACCAGTTGTGCCATTCTATTGTATAGGCTTCACCATAGCCCATTCGCCATCCAATGGATTGACGTTCCAGTTCCGGGTAAGTAAGCCATAGCGGCAACATAATTTTTTGTTTCTCTAACATTGTTAATCACCTTGCTTTGTTGAAATTAGATATATCATATCATAACTCAAACTTGTGTTCAATAGAGTGAACAGTGTTATTTTAGTAATTGACAATAGTTCGTTGCTTTTCATACCTGCACCATGCATTTGCTGCATGGTGTCGGAGCCAGCGCCATACTGCCTGCTTTGTGGCATTTTGTGTGCATTAATTGCTGCAATTCATATCAAATCATCATAAATGAATACGAAATCTGGCGTGTGTGTGAAGTGTAACCAACAGTTCATTGCTTTTCACGGGTCAGAAATGCACGTGTACTGCGCATTCTGTGAGAACATGATTGAGTCTTGATGTATCTCAATCTCAACACTATTTCATGGACTTTACAGTGAGTGCAAAGTTCTGGACTGAATTGTAACGTAATTTTACACAAGTATGAATTGTAATTGTATCTATTTTCATGTATATTATTAGCAAGGCAGCAAGACAAGGATGTCTTGTTGAGTGGTTTTGGTGCTGTAATTTGTTCTTTTCTATGGGGAAAGTGAGAGAAAATGAAAAAAGAGTACACCTATGTCAGCAGAAATACTTTAGAGTATGTTTATTTGCATGACTGTGATTGTGAGCATATGTATTATGCAGAAAATTATTTGATTTTTGAGATGGAATGGATGGAGATTTTGCGAGGACATCCGCAAAATCCATTTCCGCAGGCGCACCAATCAGGGGCGGGAAGAATCGAACTGTTTCAACCCAAAATTGTAGAGTGCACGTTAGCTGTGAAAAGAAGTAAGAATATCCGCAGCGTGAATGATGTTCGAGAGCTCGACTATTATGGATTGGAATTCTTAGAGTATGAGCAGGAGTACAGAAAATCCAATGACTATTATGCAGAACTGTTTATGGTTTTTGACAGGGATTCTTGTTATGACAATATTTCTTTAAAAATTGAATATCAAGGCGCTACTGTGGCATGGGATACGCTTAACGGTGTGTCATGGGTTGAGTGTATTTAAGAGAAAACGATACGAAACTGGATGAAAGGAAAAAGCTATGAGAACAAAAGATTGTATAGAGAATTGTTTGAAATCATTACAAGATGAAAAAGCATTTAATTTATGGAGTGTTTGTAAAAAATTATTGAAGCTGTAGTAGTACATAATAAGCGGATTATTACACAGATGAGTAATTATGATATGCATGACGAAACGCACAGTGAAAAAGTGCTTGGAATTATAGAAAGTTTATTAGGGGAAAAGATAGAAAAATTAATTTTTTATGAGTTAGTTTTGATTTATATGTCTGCCTATTTGCATGATTCTGCTATGGCAATGCCAGATTGGGAATACAATGTTTTAAGGACTGTAGAGGGAACAGAACAATTGCGTGATTTCGCACCATTGCGTCATTAAAATTTCTAGACAATGCCACCGCATCGCCTCCTTCCTCCGCCTTGCACTGATACAAATATCAAGCACTTTGTATACGAGGATTAAAAAAACGGTGTACTAGTGAATATCCACAATTCCAGAAAGATTTGCTAGAAGGTTTATGATATGGGTTTACAAGTTATCTGATTTTATTTTATTTACTATTTTTCATTGATAGAAAAATTACTGAAGAATAAAAATAATTTATTAGTAATTGATTTTGACTAGAAAAATTGTAGTTTATAGAGTGCAAACTGGTTTAAAATACAAGGAGTTTTTTATGAAGGATTTAATTCGATTAACAGATTTGCAATTGAAGGAAGTATATAAAATATTCAGTATTGCAGATGAAATCCGCGAAGGAAAATATAAAGATTTTTTGAAGGGAAAGAGTGCCATTTTGTTTTTTCCTGCTTCAAGTATCAGAATACGAGTAACTTTTGAAAAAGGGATAGCCCTGCTTGGTGGTCAGCCAATATTATTTCCCAATGATGCACTCGACAAAAAAGAAGATTTAAGAGATGTATGTGGTTATTTGGATAATTGGGCAGATATTGTGATTGTGCGGCACAAAGACATACAGTTGATTGAAAAAGTTGCTCAATATGCAAATGTTCCTATTATCAATGCGATGACGGATAGCAATCACCCTTGTGAGATTTTGTCGGATATGTATTCGCTGTCAAAAATTAGACATAACTTTGTGAAAGACGAATATCTGTTTTGCGGAAAAGCTGGAAATATTGGATTTGCATGGAAAGAGGCATCTGAAGTTATGGGCTTTCATCTGTCTCAATGCTGTGGTGTTGGCTATGAGATAGAAGGGATTGAAGTTTATCATGATATTCAGACAGCAATTAAGGGAAAGGATATTATCTGTACAGATTCTCTGCCCGCAGAGACATTAAGTGCTTTTCAGGCGTGTCAGATAACAAAAGAAGTGATGGAGCTGGCGAATAAAAATGCCATACTCAATCCCTGTCCTCCTTTTTATCGCGGGGAAGAAGTTTCGGCGGAAGTGATAGACTCGCAATATTTTGTGGGATATGCGTTTAAAAAGCGTTTGCTTGTAATACAACAGGCAATTATAATTTGGTGTATGACACAGAAATAGAATTGTAGTAATATAATATTGTTTAAAAATAGTAAAAACAAAAACAGCATTGAAAATTGTTTAACGATTTCCAATGCTGTTTTTGAATGCCGGTGGCCGGACTTGAACCGGCACGAGGTTGCCCCCGGCAGATTTTGAGTCTGCTGCGTCTGCCATTCCGCCACACCGGCATCTTGAATGATATATCATAACGACAAGAGATATATTATCATATTTTGGCAGAGTTAGCAAGAGAAAAATTACAAAAAATTAAAAAAATTTCTACTTATAAGTCAGCGCCATGGTCAATGACAATAATTTGTCCCGTAATCGCAGACGATTCATCACTTGCAAGGAATAAAATTGCATTGGCAACTTCCTCGGGCATACAAACCGGTAGAGACAAATCGGCATGTTTTGCCATTGCGCCCATCATATCTGGGTCAAGGTTTTCTTTTTTCATACCCATTGTCATTGGAGTCACAACACTTCCAGGACAGAGAGCATTGCAACGCACACCGACATTGGCACAGCGCATGGCGATATTCTTTGTCATGCCAATTACTGCTGCTTTGCTTGCCACGTAAGCGACACCGCCTCCCCCTGTATATCCTGCGACGCTCGAAACGTTTACGATAGAGCCAGCTTTTTTCTCAACCATAATTTTTGCTGCTTCTCTCGTCATGTAAAGCGTTCCCTTTGTATTGATATCAATTAGCGTGTCAATTGTCTGGTCAGTTACCTTTTCAATTGCCTCAATTCCACTGTCAACAACACCCGCATTATTGACCAGAATATCGATAGTACCAAAACACTCAATGGTTTTGGCAATTACTGCGCTGCATTGTGCCTTGTCAGAAATATCACAAGGTACTGCCAGTGCTTCTCCGCCGGCTGCTTTGATTTTGTCCGCCACTGCCTCAAGCTGTTCTACGCGCCGTGCAGAAATAACGACTTTCGCACCCTCCTTTGCAAAAAGTTCTGCTGCGCAGGCTCCAATGCCAGAGTTTCCACCTGTTATCACAGCTACTTTTCCATCTAATCTTCCCATGTTTTTCCTCCTTGTTTTTCCTATTGCTTCTTGAATCTTCTTTGAAAATCTTGTATCGCAGATAACTTGATTATATCATAGGTACATGGAAAATAAAAACAAATTTTGAAATAAGAAATTATTAAAAAATCGTTTAGATTATTTTTCGCGAAGATATTTAGAAAGGTTAGAAAGGTATAAAAAGGAGCATCACTAGAGAAACTGGAAAAACTTGGCACTGGTCAAATTGACGTATTTGGTTGCCTTTTTGTCCTTATTTATTTAAAATAAGGACAAAAAGTAATTTGTCAACAATAATAAAATTATCACAAAAAGGGGAGTGTGTATAGATCTAAATTGAAAAAGTTTTAAAAAAGTTCTATACATGCCCTTTTTTGCTTTAAATCTGGGTGGACATACATGTTCATTGTCGTGTTAATGTTAGAATGTCCCAAAAGTTCACTGACACATTTATAATCTGCTCCTTTTTGAATCAGTCTTGTTGCAAAACTGTGGCGAAGAGAATGAAAATTTAGGTATGAGATATCATGTTTTATTAGAAAACGCTCATAAAATCTTCTGTATGTCCGCGGCTCCATAAATGCAGAGCTGTTTGTCAGCACATATCCCTGCGTATCAATATTAGGCAGGGATTTCATTGTCTCGTGCAGTTTTTGGGGCAGTGGGATTCTCCGAGTAGATTTTGCAGTCTTGGGTATTCCCACAATGATTTTGGTGGTTGGCTGCATATCTTTTTGATAGACACGCTGCAGTGTATTCTGTATTGTGATAACTTTCTGAACACAGTCAATATCACTCCAATGCAAAGCGCACAACTCCCCAATTCGCATACCAGTAATTAAACTTAATAGAATCCCAAAAGACTTAAAGGACAAATCTGAAACGACCGCCTCAATAATTGCATCCTGCTCCTCATCTGTAAAAACTTTATTTTTACTGTTCTGTATTTCTGGAATATAGGAGATTTCTAATGTAAAGGGAGAGAGCATATTCTTTTTTACACCATATTTTAAAATTTGCTTGATCAACATCACTAAGTTAGAGATAGTTGATTTTTTTATGGTCTTATGAGCGATATTGTTGCCAGTCTGCCATGCATAGACGTTTTTCTGTATCATATCCTCATTCAAATCGTCTATTTCCAAGTCACCCAAAGCGGGAAGGATATAATTTTGCAGTTCAAAGACATAGTAGGCACTGGTTGATTCTTTAATATAGTTTTTTTTATTTTCATACCATTCCCACGCCAAACGTTCAAACTTCATAGTGAACACTCCTTTCTGTCTTTATTTTAAATAAATAAGGATGAGAATGCAACCATATATGGCACAAAGGAAGAGATTCATGACAGATATAAAATATGCGGTAGTTATCACGACGCACAACAGGGAACAATTGCTGCGGGAATGTGTGGAACATGTACAGCATCAAACCATTCCACCGGACAAAATTATTATTGTGAACAATGCGTCCACAGATGGTACAGGGCGCTATTTAAAAACATTGAGCGAACAATGCAAAACAATTGACGTCATAGACCTTTTAGGGAATACAGGTGGTGCAGGCGGGTTTGCTGTAGGCATTGAGCGCGCGGCGCAAACTGCTGCAACATGGGTTTTCGCAATTGACGATGATGCTATTATCGCGTTGGATTACATGGAGCAAATTTTTGCAGCCGCACGACAAAATCCTACACAGCAGGCATTTGCCGGAGCTGTAATGGTGAACGGGCAGATTGATACTTGTCATAGAAGAAATTTGACAAGAATTGGGCTGATGTCAAAAAACTGCAAGGAAAAAGCATATGCGCAACCTTATTTTGTCTGCGACATCGCATCATTTTGCGGAATGGTGGTGGATTTATCCCTTGTGCGTCAGATAGGTCTGCCGCACGCAGAATATTTTATCTGGTATGACGACACAGAATACTCTTTGCGCATTCATAATTATAGCCGGTTTCTTGTAGTGCCGCAGGCAGTACTTACCCACAAGATTACACAGTTAGAAAAAACCCGCCCCAGACGGTATGACTGGAAAGAATACTATGCGGTTAGAAACAGACTTTTGATGGTACAAGAACATGGAACGGTTTTGGATAGGGCAGTCAATTTTGCCAATCTATTTGTCCATGTAATTTTTCGGAACTGGTTATTTGGTGTGATAAAAAGAGATAACTATGATTGGGCGTATGAGCGTGGACTAGTACGGGAGGCGCTTCGAGATGTTCGCAAGATGCGCAGAAAAGAAACCGTTTTAGAAAAAATGACAGAAGGACCAAAAGGGGAGGGGATTACAAATGCTTATTTTAAATAGTGCGATGGTACTTGTTCCCGCACTGTTTGCTCTGTTTGTGCATAATTACATTTGCCATGGTAAGGTGCCGCCTGCAAGAAAATTGTTCTTTTTCTTGCTGTATGGAGTTGTGATTGGTGTATTGATGTACGCAATTATATGGTTGTGGGGCTCTCGTGGAATGGATATTTTACATAAGACCTTATCACAAAAGATTACAGTTACAATTTTTGGCTGTGTGTTGGCTTTTTGTATTGTATTTATTATTTGTCTTGCTGTGGAGCAGGATATTACCATGCAGAAACTACAGCGTTATCTGTTGCGTTTTAGGACTGATGTACAGAAATATTTCGAGTACGCGGTGCGCTCTGCCAAGGCGGATTTGCGATCAGAGGTAGCAAATGCTTATTTGGACTGGCTTTGGTGGCTAATTGAACCGTTTTGTATGATGCTTATTTATGCGTTGATTTTTGGGGTTGTTTTTAAGGCATCAGAGCCATATTTTCCAGTGTTTATCTTTTCGGGGTTGGCTATGTGGTCATTTTTTTCAAGAGGAATGAGTGTCAGTGTAAATATTGTTCGGAATAACAAGGGGATTATCTGCAATATTTATCTGCCAAAGTTTATTTTGTATTTTGCCCGTATGTTGGTAAATGGCTTCAAGATGCTGGTGTCTTTTGGGATTGTGATTGTGATGATGGTAGTGTTTCGCGTTTCAATCTCCCTAAATGTATTGTACATTGTGCCGATTATGGCAGTATTCTTTCTGTTTACATTTGGGTTGGGGAGTATTTTGATGCATTTTGGAGTGTATGTCAATGACCTTTCGTATATTGTGGGAATTTTGTTAAGTATGCTGATGTATTTTACAGGGACTTTTTACTCCGTCGGAAAGCGGATTCCAGCACCGTTTGGAGCACTTTTGGAACAGTTTAATCCCGTCGCGTACTGTATTGCATCAATGCGCAATGCGGTTTTGTACTGTGAGTCACCGCAAATAGATTTGTTGTTGATGTGGGCACTGGTGTCGCTGGTGTTGTCGGCTTTGGGGGTATACACAATATACCGCAATGAAAATGCGTATGTGAAGGTGATTTGATGGGAGAGAATAAAAAAGAAAACGTCAAAGAAATTGCAATAGAAGCGAAAAATGTGTGTATTCAGTATCAGATAATGAAAAACGTTACAGTACGTCATAATCTTTTTCACAAACATACAAAAGAAGAGGCATTCGAGGCGGTAAAAAATGTGTCCTTTACTGTGGAAAAAGGTGGGATTCTTGGGATTATTGGCAGAAATGGCAGCGGTAAATCTACATTGTTGCGTGCGGTTGCAGGGGTATTTTGTCCTAACAGCGGCAGTATTGACTTAAAAGGTCACACAGTTTCGCTGATGGCGCTGGGGGTTGGTTTTAAAGACAATCTCACAGGGCGGGACAACATCTTGCTGTCTGGCATGTTGCTTGGTTTTAACGATAGGCAGATACAAGAGCGAATACAGGAGATTATTGCTTTTGCAGAGATTGATGAATTTATAGACAGACCAGTAAGGACATACTCAAGTGGTATGCGTTCCAAACTTGCATTTGCAATCACTGCCATGCTGGAAACAGACATTATGCTGGTTGATGAAGTTTTAAGTGTCGGAGACGAGCGTTTTAAGAAAAAGAGCCTGAAAAAAATGAAAGAGCTGATCAATGACAAAAATAGAACTGTAATTATTGTTTCGCACAGCATTGATACCTTAAAAAATCTATGTGATAAGGTAATGTGGATACACGACGGAGAAATGAAAGAAATTGGGGAACCGGAAATGGTGCTGAACAATTATCTAAAATATATGAACCAGTGACAGGACAAAAGATATGCAAAACGAAGAAAATTGTAAGGTATCTGTGATTGTACCAGTATACCGTGTGGAAAAATACATAGACAGATGCATCAGAAGTCTTTTGCGGCAAACCTTATTTGAAATTGAAATTCTGTGTATCTGTGAAAAAGAAGATGATTCTTATAATAAGTTATTGGCATATGCAAAGGTGGATACCAGATTAACGGTGATTGAGAAGAAGAATACAGGCGTGTCTTCTGCCAGAAATGCAGGGCTTAGAGCTGCAAAGGGAAAATATATTGCTTTTGTGGACGCGGATGACTGGATAGAATGGTATGCATTGCAGTTGTTATACGCCGTGGCAGAGCAGAATGCGGCACAAATTACTGTGTATGGCATCTGGCCCGCCGCAGAACCGGATGGTAGTCGAAGAGGGATATTTGACTGTACACCTGTTCGCAATGTCCGATATCGTAACAATGGCATGAAGGCACTTTTTTATGAGCATGGAAGCCGGCCGTATATTGGCAATAAATTTTATAATAGAGAATTTCTAGTGCAGAACGAGTTTTGGTTTGATGAATCCGTTGATATTGGTGAAGACCATCTGTTACAGTTTCAAGTGTTTGGAAAGGCAGAAAACATCTGTTTTTTCCGGGAAAAGCTATATCACTATGATATGAAACGAAGTAATTCTGCAATGAATGCTTGCCAACAGCAGAAGGTAGAAGAGAAAAATTTTCGCCTGCTGGAAATGATTATGCAGCAAAAAAGAACACATTATAAGGAATTGTATGATCGGGAATACACTGCATGGATTTTGCAGGATTATGGTTGGCTGGTTAATCAGAAGGAGACCATATATTCTGAGAATAGAAAAAACAAAATTTTGCGGATTCGCGCATTTTTCAAGGAATTGTCAGCGGAGCAGTATATTTCAGAGTTGCCGATAGAATACCAATATCTGTATGAACGCTTTATGCTGTGGAAAGATCCAATGCAGTATGGCGGATATATTCGTATGCCATACTGGGAGTATGATGCCTACATGGTAGAGCAGGCAACCGGATTTTATGAAACGCTTCCAGTTTCAAAAGGATTGTATGACAGATTACGCAGAGTATATGAGATGGTTGTATTTCATGAAATCCGCCACTGGGCAGTCATTATTCCAGTGCGAATTGTACAGCACTATAAATTGTACAGAGCCAGAAAGAGGCGTATATGAAAAAGAGAAAGCAATACAAAATCTCTGTTGTGACAGCAGTATACAATGTAGAGCAGTATCTTGAGGAAATGATTGAAAGTATTATCAGGCAGAGCATAGGTTTTGAAAATATACAGCTTATCTTGATTGATGACGGTTCACAGGATTTATCTGGAAGCATTTGTGATAGTTATGCAGCAAAGTATCCAGAAAATATTATTGTAGTACATAAGGAAAATGGAGGGGTTTCCTCGGCAAGAAATGAGGGGCTAAATCATATCAGCGGAGCGTATATTAATTTCACAGATGCAGATGACTTTCTTGAGATAGATGCATTGGAAAAAATGTATCTGTATTTAAAAAAGTATGCAGCACAAATCGACTTGGTTGCGATCCCACTCCAATATTATGGCAGTGGCAGAATACACCCGTTGGATTATAAATTCTGTAAGACAAAAATTGTAAATTTGGAAAAGCAGTACGACTATGTTCAATTGTCGATAAGTAGCGTTTTGGTGAAAAGTGATTGTATGAAAATGCGGCGGTTTGATACCAAGCTGTCATACGCGGAAGATGCGCAGCTTATAATAGATATTTTGCTTGATAAGATGGCATATGGTATTGTCTGTGAAACCAAATACTGGTATCGAAAGCGGGAATCTGGGGATTCGGCAATTGATAGGGGCAGAAAAAATCCTCGCTATTATGTATCCTACATGGAGAATTTTATCTTAAAATCTCTAAAAAACGCTGCTGAAAAAAAGGGAAAAATACCTTATTTTGTGCAATATACCTGCATGTATGACTTGCAGTGGCGCTTAACGGAATATCCGCTTGTAGAACAGGGGATTCTTAAGCCGCAAGAGGAGGAGTGCTACAAAGCACTTATTAGCAAGGCATTGCAGAATATCGAGGATAAAATAATCTGGGAACAAAAGCATATAAACAGCAGGTGCAAATTGGAGGTAGTTGGGCAAAAAAAGCAGCAGGAAGATTTGGATATTCGGTTATTTTATGAGTTTATTGAGATTACACCAAGACAGATTTTAATAGAAGGGTGTATCAAAGGACAATCACAGCAGTTGGAAGATGCAAAGCTTTTTTTGAAGATAAGAGATACAAACATAAGTTTAGAAGCGTTTTCGGCAATGCCTTTGGAAAGAGAGTATTTTCGATTTCGGTTTTGTATCAAGCGAGATCGATTGCCAGAGAAAACAGATTTACAGGTGGGCTGTCATTTGCAAAACACAGATATTATATTCAAACAAATTTGGTTTGGAAAATTTTTTCCACTTAGCAATCAGCTTCAGAACAGCTATCTCTATGAAGGTGGGATTTTGTTGACCTATCGCGGCAATTTGTTATGTCTTTCAAAGGGAGTTGAGAGGAAAATGCTTGCAGCGTGTGAGAGAAACTTTCAGAGAGAGATGCTGTCAAAACGGGATAAAAAAGTTTTTCGTGGCTGGATTGCGCGGTCAATCTATCAGATTTTAAAACCTTTTAAAAGAAAAGAGCTTTGGCTTATCAGTGATAGGCTGATGAAAGCAGATGACAATGGAGAGGCATTTTTTACCTACATGAACACAGAGGGGAAAAGTGCAGATATCCGCACTTACTTTGTGCTAGAAAAGGCCTCCACAGATTATGAACGACTAAAAAGGATTGGCAGAGTGGTTCCATATCATTCGACAAAGCATAAGATTTTATCACTTTTGTGTGATAAAAAGATATCATCGCAGGCAGATGAATTTGTATATAATCGATTTTTTGATTTGTCGTATCTGTATGGTGATATACAGCACAAACAAAAGTTTGTTTTTTTGCAGCATGGTGTGACAATGAATGATTCCAGCACATGGCTTAAGAAGACGGATACTAATATCAGCTTGTTTGTAACAACTACCCACCCAGAATATCAGTCGATATTGGACTATGCATATGGTTACGAGGAAAGACAGGTAGTATGTACAGGTTTTCCCAGATATGATTATTTGTATGCTTCCGCCCAGAAGAAAAATGTAATCACTTTTATGCCAACATGGCGGAAGTATCTAACTTGTGATTTTGATGACAGAACAGATGCGCGCAAATTGACAAAAGAGTTTTCTGACAGTGCGTATTGCAAAATGTATCAACAGGTATTTTCAAACAGCAAACTTTTTGAAGTGGCAGACAAATATCATTATCAGATTCAATTGATGCTTCACCCTGCTATGCCAAGAGAGTCTATACTTTATTTTCAATGTGCTGGACAGATGGAGATATTAGACAGAAATACAAGGTATAGAAAGTTATATGCGGATTCCAGCTTGATTGTTACAGATTATTCGTCAGCAGTGTTTGATTTTGCATATTTAAGAAAACCTATTTTGTACTATCAACAGGATGCAGAAGAGTTCTTTTCAGGTAAACATGTGTGCAACAGAGGATATTTTGATTATGAGCAAGACGGTTTTGGCGAAGTGGAGTACACAGCAGATGCATTGATAGACCGCATGATTGAATATATGGAAAATGGGTGCCGGTTAAAGGAATGTTATCGGGAACGGATTGAGAGGACTTTTCGATATTCAGACCAAAAGAACTGTCAAAGAGTTTATGAGGAGATTAAAAAATTGTAGAAATACGAGGATTAGATTGGTATGGAAGAAACAAAGGAATACAGATATAAAGTGTCCGTTGTGACAGCAGTGTACAATGTTGAGGATTATCTAACAGAGATGATAGACAGTATCATAGCGCAGAATATTGGTTTTGAAAATGTACAACTGATACTGGTGAATGATGGTTCACAGGACAGTTCTGGGGCGATTTGCGACCAGTATGCGGCGCAGTATCCAGAGAATATTGTAGTGGTACACAAAAAAAATGGTGGGGTGTCTTCTGCAAGAAATGAAGGATTGAAGTATGTTGAGGGAGCGTATGTCAATTTTACGGACGCGGATGATAAGCTTTACTTCAATGCATTGGATAAAATGTATACTTACTTAAAAAATAACGAAGAGTGGATAGATTTAGTGGCAATACGAACAGATTTTATAGGGGCTAAAAAAGGAGGACATCCATTAAATTACAGATTTAAGAAAACTAGATTGGTCGATTTGAGGAAGGAACACACATGTATTCACCTTGCAATCAACAGTGTGTTAATAAAGCGTACGTGTTTTGAAAAAAGAAGGTTCGATACAGGTTTGTCATATGCAGAGGATGCACAGCTTGTAGTGGATATATTGTTGGAAAAGATGCGTTATGGACTGATAAGGGGGACTTGTTATCTATATAGAAAACGTCTAACAGAAGATTCAGCGCTTGATTTGGGAAGAAATAAAGCAGCCTATTATATTCCATATATGGAGAGATTTATACTATACTCCCTGAAAAATGCATTGGACAAGAGAAATTATATTCCTCAATTTGTTCAATATACGTGTATGTACGATTTACAATGGCGCTTAAATAAAGATCCATTAGTGAATCGAGGAGTGTTATCGGAAGAAGAGACACAAAGATATAAGGAGTTAATTATACAAGCACTACAATACATTGACAATAAAATAATACTTGAACAGAAAAATATTGGAAATAACTATAAGATAGCATTGCTGCTGTTTAAAGAGGACAATAAGAAAAAAGTCGAATTGGTTTCCTGTCCTAACGATTATAAAGTATGTATAGAAGATATTTCGTCAGCTTATGCAAGTTCTTATACAATGATTTTTGAATTTGCGCAAATTTTACCGCAGGAAATATTGATTGAGGGGTATATTCGATACTTTGCAGAACTAGATAATATTGAAGTGATTTTAAAAGAAAAAGATGCACAGACATCTATTGAATTTCAGGCAGAACTTATAGAACGTGAAGAAAAACAGACACTTTGTATGGATGAAGTGATAACTAAGGCCAAAGGTTTTAAATTTCGGATTTGCCGTGATGAGATTCCAGATTCTTTGAATTTGTTGTTGTATATACGCTATCAGGGAAATGATATAAAGTGTAATAATGTATTATTTGGCAAATTTTTTCCAATCTCGACAAAACTAAAAAGCAGTTATTTATATCAGGAAGGAATGATTTTGTCATATACAGGAAAGATGTTAAAATTATGCAGTTGTCCCAATAAAAAAATAGTGAAAGAATGGGAAAAGAAGTTTCAAAAAGAGATATTTTCCAAGAAAAATAAGATGATTCGTAGAGGCTGGATTGCCAGAAATATTTATCTTGTATTAAAGCAGTTAAAAAAGAAAGAGCTGTGGCTTATTAGTGATAGGCTGACCAAAGCAGATGATAATGGAGAAGCATTTTTTACTTATATGAATACAATTGGCAAGAATGAAGACATCGATACTTATTTTGTTCTTGACAAAGCTTCAGAGGATTATGAACGATTGCGAAGTATAGGCAAGGTAGTTTCTTTTCACTCTACGAAACATAAGATTTTATCCTTGTTATGTGACAAAATAATTTCATCACAGGGAGAGGATTATATTTTTAATCGTTTTTATGATATGTCATATTTATACAAAGATATACAACACCATCAAAAATTTATATTTTTACAACACGGGGTTACGAAAGATAATTTGAGTCAATGGTTGACAAAAGCAAATAAAAATATAAGCTTGTTTGTTACTGTTACAAATATGGAATACCAATCTATTTTAGATTATGCATATTATTATGATGAAAAGCAGGTTAAATGTGTAGGTTTTCCCAGATACGATTATTTGTATGATAACTCTAAGGAACAGAATATAATTACTTTTATGCCTACTTGGCGTGCTTATTTAGTAGGAAAAATTGATGTAAAAACGGATGCTCGAAAATTAAAAAGTGGATTTGAGAATAGTTCTTACTGCAAAATGTATCAAGAGGTATTTTCGGATAGCAGATTATATCAAGCCGCAGAAAAGTATCATTATCAAATTCGACTTATGTTGCATCCAACAATGCCGCGCGAGTGTATTGAATACTTTAACTGCAATGATTGTATTGAGATACTTGATAGGAATACGCGCTATCGAGATTTATTTGCAGATACAAAACTAATTATTACTGATTACTCTTCGGCAGTATTTGATTTTGCATATCTTCGCAAACCAGTACTTTATTATCAACAAGATGTAGATGAATTTTTTTCAGGAAATCATACTTATGAAAAAGGGTATTTTGACTATGAAAGAGATGGTTTTGGAGAGGTAGAGTATACGGCAGAAAATTTGATAAATCGAATTATTGAATACATGAAAAATGGATGTAAATTAAAGGAGGCGTATCGGGATCGGATTGAAAAAACATTCCCATATAAGGATAAAGAAAATTGCAAACGGGTTTATGAGGAGATTATAAAGCTCTCTTAGGAGTAAAGTAAGGGGGAGAATAAAGTGTATACAAAAGATATACTGGTTAAGATATTTCATGTATTTTTCTTTCGCATATTTTATTATTTGTTTTAGGCTGCGCAAATTTGTTAAGAACACCAACAATAAATGATGTCTGGTGGTATATGAGTGTAGCCATCATTTTCATTATAGCGTTGCCTTTTATTGTAGCACAGGAGGATAAACTTTTGTTGCTATTGCCAGTGACCGCAATATTACCTCGGATTTTAGGGATTGGATATCGGGGTGGAACATCGGCGTATTCCTTTTTGTTTATGTTCTTGGTGGGAGTGATTTGCGCAAAATATGATTTGGTGAATAGATGGCTGCGTTTTAAACAGGAAAGGCTTTTCCTAAAATTTTTGGTAGAAATGCTTTTGGTCATTATTGGTTATAAATTTTATAGAAAGATTCCACTTGAGCTGTTTTGGGAATATCATTTTGGATTGTATCCGCTGTTGGTAATTTTCTTTGCAGTAGAATTTGTATGCTTTCTGCCAGTAGTGGGAAAGGTATTGTCTTTCTTAGGGAAGCATTCCGCGAATATCTTTTATATTCATTCGTTTTTTATGATGTTTTCGGGATTTATTTATGAGCTGCCTTCCTTTTTACTTTCTTATCTCGCACTGATGGGGATTTCATTGGGTGGCTCTGTCTTGATAGAAGCGTTAAAAGAGGTGTTTGGGTATAATAAAAAGAGGGGACAGATATGTTGACAATTATAAGTGATTTTATAAAAATAAACAAATGTTTGTGGGGGGGGGTATTCCTGCTAACGTTACTTTTTCAGATAATGAATATTGTATATTGGGGTACTTGCAAGGAAGGATATTTTGGTGATGAACTGTATTCCTTTCAATTTATTTGTCAGACAGAGTATCCTTCTATCAATGCGAATCGACAGGAAGCGAATTATTTGAATAACTGGCATTCATCGGAATACTATCAAGACTATTTTACAATTTCAGATGAGGAAGCATTTGACTTCATTGGTGTATATAACAGTATTAAAAAGGACGTTCATCCGCCATTGTATTATATATTGTTAATGATTATGTGTTCACTTTTTCGGAAATTTTCAAAGTGGTCCTTTATTCTACTGAATATTATATTTTTTGTTTTATCTGATTTTATTTTGTACCAAATTTGTAAGAAGTTGATTTTGATAAAATCTGGTCAAATCATTCCTTGTCTCTTATGGGGATTTAGTGTTGGAACGGTTACAATGGCAGTGTTTGGGCGTATGTACATGCAGCTTACTTGTGCGACACTTCTTTATACATTTCTGCATTTTATTTTAATTGAGAATATAATGGACAAGAATGCAATTGAGAAGAAGATACTAATTGGAATTTGTGGAGCAACAATATTTGGAACATTAACACAATATTATTTCTTGATTTTTGCGTTTTTCTTGAGTGCATGTACTTGGATTTTTTTGTGGTTATATAAGAAACGAATTGTAATTGAGTATACATTAACAATGTTTTTAGGACTGTTAAGTAGTTATGTTATTTTTCCACCAATGTATAATCAGATTTTTAAAGAATATCGTGGAAATGAGGCATTCGAGAATATAAAATCAGACTTTGACTTTGGTCGTTTAAGAAATTTTATGAATCTGCTTAGCAAGGAAATTTTTTCTGGGAAAATGAAACTTCTTTTATTGGGAATTGTGATATTACTGCTGACAGGTGTTTTTATTCACTTATTTCAAATAGAATGTAAGCCGAGTGAAGTGGGGGAATTTCAACTTGTTTTTTCCAGAAGAAAAATAGAAAATGTTCCTATAAGGATTACAAAGAATATTATATTTATATTTTTTCTACTTGTGACAATGATATTAGACATTATTGTAATATCAAAGATTGCACCATATCAATCGGATAGGTATATTTTTAATATACAACCTATTGCAATATTAATTATTGTTATAGTGGGAAGTATATTATGCGAATGGATTTCTAAACGGTATGATATAAAAATATTATGTATGATTGTAATGTCACTGATTACCATATATGGTTATTCTGCAACGGGAGTAGGGTATTTGTACAAAGGAGGGAACGAACGGCTTGAAATAGCAAATTCTTTTGCTGAATTGCCAATTATATTACTTACATATAATAATGCTCGTTTTACGTCATGTAATGATGCATTTTACTTTCAGAACGGGCAGAATGTATATCCGATTGATGAAAAAGGAATAGGTGAATTATACAAAGTGTTAGATGAAGTGGAGGCTTCTTCTTTTATTCTACACGTTGATAAATCGTATGATAGTGTAGATGACCAATTAGCTGCGGTAAAAAATAATGTAGGTGCAATTAAGTCAAAGTGGATATATAGCACAAATTCATCTGCAGTTTATTTAATAGAAAGATAGATTTTTAAAGTATGTTTTACTAGAAGAGAAGTAAAAGAACTATTTATGAAAAATCGAATTTTTATCAATCTATTATTGATAGAAATCTTTATAATTGGGGTCTGTATAAGAATAATTTATTCCCAAATGCATGTCTCTGAATCCGTTCTGAACCAGATGGTTTCGAGAAAGTTATATATGGTTGTTACTAATAATGATTGGCTATTTGATTTACAAGAAAAATGCAAAAGGGACAGTTTCACACAACTATGTGGTTTATTGATATTATCCTTATTGTAGTTGATTCCTTGGTTCATATCCACTATCCCTTTCTTAATATTACATGATGAAATGTGTCCATACATGTTTCTCAGCTTCCGGCAGACCGATCTGTTCTCGACCCAGCGCTATGCACTTCATCAAAAACGACATATTTTTTGCAAGCACGCGCATTGTCTGCTTTCCTTCCTCATCCATGTCTGCCTGTCCTGGATCCATCCCATGAATGCTGTTCCAGTACTGGCTGGAAGCGATCGGCATATTGGAAATTGTAAAATATTTATTAAGCTCATCAAATGTTGCAGAACAGCCTCCCCTTCTTGCACAGACGACGCTTGCCCCTACCTTCATGGTCTTGTCAAAGTGCGTGCTGTAAAACAGACGATCCAGCACAGCAATCAGGGTTGCATTTGCAGAGGCATAATAAACCGGACTTGCAACAACAAGACCATCCGCCGCTTCAAATTTGGGGGCAATCTCATTTACAATATCATTAAACACACATTTTCCAGCCATTACGCACTGGCTGCACGCTATGCAGCCCCTAACATCCTTGTTTCCGACCTGTACGATGTCTGTTTCAACGCCCTCGATGTGAAATGTCTTTGCCATTTCATCAATCGCGATAGATGTGTTTCCGTTTACTCGTGGACTTCCGTTAATAATCAAAACTTTCATTTGCTACCTTAAACCTCCATTTGCCCTTTTAATGTAATCGAAATTACCGGAAATTTCCCCATGTATTCTTCACATAGCTCTTTTTCCTTTGAAATTTCAAGTCCGTCAAAAAATGTACAATCACTGCTCATTTCAAAAAATGTTTCAACATACTCATGTGTAATGTTTTTTCAAAACGCCTTGGACGCGTGAACAGATTTACATATGCCGGATTTTTCAGAAAGTCCCTGATAAGTCCTGTCTTATCTACATAATAAAACCCATCCTTACGTATCCTCTTAAAATTCTCAATTCCCATGGGAAGCTTTACCTTTCCTGACATACCATATCCCTTTCCCTGAAAACTTCTTTACTTTTTAACAGTATATCACATCTTATAAAGTAAATCACATCTTTTTTCAAAACCACTTTAGAAATTTTTGAAATATAAAATAACGCACAAGGCAGTGTGATCGACAGAAGGCATTGCAGAAGCGGTCAAAACCTTGTTAATTTGATGTGCCATATTAAATAAGGAATTGTAGGAAAATAAGTGATGCAGATTGCGTAGGATATTTCTTCGAGGAGGTATGTCAAAAAACGTAGGCGTAGCGGGCTACGGCGAAACTTTTTGGCATGCATAATCGGAGAAATAGCCAATTCAAGATGCGTCAGTTATTTTTCTATAATTCCTAAGTATCCCAATAAAAAAAGATGTTGAATATAATACTTTTTCAGGAGAATAGGTAGCATATAATCCAGATAGGATCATAGAGCTGGTGTGTATGTTTGGATATGTGGTTAATAATCATGGAGGGAGAGACAAAACTGGATAAGTTGACAGAATCCTTTGTAAAAGATAAGATTTCTGAACACTTATTAGAATCCAATATGGCATGTAATACACAAAAGGGAATTTATTGTGTATTAAACCAGATTTTGAAATATGCCTCTGCGCAGTATTCTATAATATTACCTTCCATAAAAAGGCCATCTTTTAGTAAATACCAAAAGCCAGTGAAAATATTTACAGAAGCAGAACAGTCAAAACTACTCACAACACTTTATCATCAAATTGATATTTTTAAAATGGCGGTATTGCTGTGTATGTTTGCAGGTTTGCGTATAGGAGAACTCAGTGCCCTAAAATGGTCAGATATTGATTCAGACAATAAAATACTTACCATAAAAAGGACAGTGCAACGGTTATATATAGAGGGGGTCAAAACGAAAACTGCATTGGTGGAAACTGTGCCCAAAAGCAGCCATTCTATGCGTGAGATTCCCTTGCCAGATTCCATCATAAAGTTGTTATTGAACTTTCAGAATGATAAAGAATATATATTTGGCGGGGACAAGCCGCTAGATCCTAAAACAATGAGAAACCATTACAAGAAAATTCTTGAAGAAGTGGGTATTACCTATAAAACTTTTCATACACTGCGTCATACATATGCTACGAATTGCGTTGAAGGTGGTGTGGATACAAAGTCCTTGTGTGAAATGCTTGGACATTCTAACGTAAAAATTACGCTAAATTACTATATGCATCCGTCAATTGATACAAAACGCAGATATGCAGAAAAATTATTTGATTTTTACAAAAAAATTCGTGGTCAGAATGAAGGTAAGCAAGTTCACTATCTTCAATAATTTCTATAATTTTACTGTTCTTTCCCAGATGGTTGTTACCAACACTATGATGGTTGAGTTGGGAGAAAAATTATATTTTGCGGCGGGATCGGATAAAAACATTAAAATCACTACGAAGGACGATCTTGAGTTGTTTAAGGCGTATTAAAAAAATGGAGAAAGATAAGTGGTTGAAATAGGGGGACATGGTGAAACTTTTGGACAGTAAAATGTATATGGAAGATATTAGATATGTAGCAGAATGCAATTTTTCGTGGGATAAACTACGGGATAAAAAAATTCTTATCACTGGAGCGTGTGGATTGATTGGCAGCTTTGCCATTGATGTACTGATGAAACAGAATAAATTTTGTGATTTGAATTGTAAGATATATGCATTGGGACGAAACAGAGAGACAGCGAAAGAGCGGTTTGCAGATTACTGGGACAATCCACGCTTCTGTTTTTTGTGTCATGATGTGAATAGTCCTTTAGAAGAACATACAGATGAGGACTTTGACTATATGATTCATCTTGAGTGTGTTAATGATATAAAAGTAGATAAGACTGAATTTGCGAAAGCGCTTCAAGTGACACTCTCTTCAGACCGCGGAAAAGAACGTGCACTTGCCACCATAATACGAGATGATGAAAAAGTGGAAAAAAGAGCGCTTTTTGCAGAGGGGGTTCTACATATACATGGAATGCTGTTTAAATATGATTAGTGCCTGTCGGGAAAACGGGATAGATATACCAATATTATATGCACCGCGGTTTTCTAGGAAAAAGGATAAGATATGGTTGCAAAATTTCATTACAGATATGATGCTAGAGAGTATTGAAATAGAAAACAACTTTCCTTTACTAGAAGTCGTGAAAATAAAACTTCTACAGACTGGGAAGGCTTTATCAAAGGATTAAAAAAATACATTTTAATCATGTATTAAGTTTTGAGACTGCACCAGTGCTGACAGCATTTCCAGATGCTATGAAGGCAGATACGCTCAGTTTTATTGCCAATATAGGAAGGTATTTCTCTGGTGCTTTGGGGGAAGAAATAGGATAATAGAAAATACATAATCACATCTTTTCTAGGAGATACTATATTATACTCACGATAGATGAAATCTGTCGTGAGTATCGCGCCAACTGTAGCCGCAAAGCGGTATATTTCCTTATACGGTTGTGCGCATCATGTTATACTGGCGGTCAGTTTTTTCGACCGACAGTATCTGCAACCTGTAATTGCAGGGCGCGCAAGTGATTTGTGGTAGCAGCATAGATAAGAATGAGGTGTGATTATGGATTATACAGATGGTTTGCAGGGCGGTGTGCTGCCGCTTGGACTGGCGTTCGGATTGGCAATGGACGAGCAGGCGATCAATAATTATGGTAAGCTGACAGAATATGAAAAAGAACAAATTCTTGCGGAGAGCAAAGGCGTGAAGAGCAAGGAAGAAATGCAGGCGTTGATACAACGTATCAGTGATGGAGATACAATCATATAGTCAACAAAACTGCAAAAAGGCAGCAGAGACTTAGGGAATGGCTCTGCTGCCATTGTTATTTTATACAAAAAATGGTGGAATAAACTGTAAAAAAGTGAAATTTTTTTATTTCACCCTTTTAATATGATGGAATTTAGTGTATCATTAGGGAAGTAGTATGTAAGGATAGCCATGTGGCCTGTTATGGCGCGGTTTTCACAAGATGTAGATTGACGTTGCTGTTTAGACAGGACTTAGCATTTACTGCTAAAGTCCGTAAGAAAACGTGCATATAGCAAGTAAAAATCCATTTGCGAAGCAAATTTTGCATGGATTTTTACTCGTTACTGGAACGGAGTGAACAGTAACAGATTAACTAAGAGGGCAGCGATGGATTGTAAAGAGGCGCAGCGATGGATTCATCTGTTTTTGAAAGATGAATTGGACAGGGATACGGAGTATCAATTGGTGGAACATATAACTTCCTGCAGCGAGTGTATGGAGGAACTTACGGTTGAATACCTTCTATTGGAAGGTATCAGCAGACTTGAGAATGATGAGGATATAGATGTACAGAGCGAACTGGAGGACAGGCTGAATCGGATTATTACCCGCAAAAAGGTATTCAAACAGCTTAAAGCCGGTCTTTTTTTAGTTGGCTCATTGATATTTTGTATATTTTTGCTGGGAGGCGTTAGGACATCATGAGCAGGATTGTTTTGATAGATGGCAATAACATTTTACAAAAAGCGTATTATAATGTACCGATAATGACAGATGCAACAGGATTACACACCAATGCCATCTTCGGATTTGTGACATTATTGTTAAAAGTAGTGACGGCGGAAAAACCAGATTATCTAAGTGTAGTCTTGGGAACCGAAGCGGAGGGACAGTCAGCGGGGTTAAAAGAACAAGTTCCTGTATTAAAGGAGCTTTTGCCTGCGATGAAAATTCATTTTTTCGAGTCAGAAGAGGACAAAGTATCAGACCTTTTGGGAAGCATTGTAGGGTATTTAGAAAAACAAGCACTAGAAATTACTTTGCTGACAAGCGAGCAAAATATTTTGCAGCTTGCCTCAGACCGGACCAAAATTTGTTTGGTGGAAACAAGCGGTGGAAAGATTGCATTTCAAGATTATGGTATGGATGCCGTGAAAAAAGAATACCAGTTTGGGCCTGAGTGTCTTTCTGCGCTGCAAGTATTGACAGAAATAGCACAGATTGGGAAACAGACTGCAATTGATTTGCTGCATATCTATGCTGCAGAGGAAGATGTGATAACGGCATTGTATGCACATTTGGACGACGTGCCGCAAAAGAGTATTCGCGAAAGCTTGTTGCAGAACAAAGAGGCAGTTATACAAAAGAAAGAGCTTTGGAGCATTCATAAAAATGGAGCGGTTGATTTTTCACTGGAAAAGGCTGCTTTTCACGCTGCGAATATCTTTTCGGCGGAGTCTAATAACCTGTTGAAAAAATACTCCTTGCATGGTAAATTTGGACAGTCTGAACGGGAAAATAATACAGTGGATATTGATATAAATAAAGATATTAAGGTGGTCGCTATTCGGACAAAAGAGGATGTTCAAAGTGCTTTTGACAGGGTGATTCAAGCTGGTTTTGCAGCGATACGACCAATTAATGTCCGGGCGAAAGGCGCGGGTGATTTTGGTGCGCGTGCGGACGGACAGATGTATCTGCAAATGGATGCAGAGGAAGCAATTTTTGGCTGTATGTTGTGCGGCGGTTCGGATAAGGAGCGAAATGTTTATTTTATAGAAAGCAGTAATGTGATATCTGTGACATATCTGCAACAGCAGATTGAGCGAATGTTTTTATCAGAGAAGATGTCGGTCGCTGTATTTGATATCAAAAATGATTATGGCACTCTGTTTTCAGAGGAAAATGACAGAAAGTTGTCGGCGTATGAGTTGACAAAACAACTTTTTGACTGTAAGATTGCGGCATATTTGATAAATCCGCTCAAGAGCGATTATGATATTGTGGAAGTGGCGGAAGAATATCTAAGTATTACGTTACAAAAATGGGCAGAGATTTTTGGAAAGACAGATTTTAGTACAGCATATCGAAATCAGCAAGAGGCTGTTTTATCCTACCTTGCGAAAGAAACATATGTTTTGTATTGCGCAGAACCGTTATTGGAGACAGCATTGGCGCAGAATAAGATGGATAAGCTTTTTCGAGAACTTGAGATGCCGTTGACCTATGTGCTGTTTGATATGGAGCGAGAGGGAATCCTTGTTCGACCAGAGGAATTAAAGGCTTATGGGGAAGCGCTTAATGGTCGAATTGACGAGTTGGAAAAGACAATTCACACTGCGGCTGGAGAAGTCTTTAATATTAATTCTCCAAAGCAGTTGGGTGAAATTTTATTTGAAAAGATGAAGCTGCCCGGTGGAAAGAAGACAAAAACTGGGTATTCGACGGCAGCGGAAGTACTTGAGAAGCTTGCGCCAGAAAATCCGATTGTCAAGGATATTTTGGAGTACAGAGGACTTACAAAGCTGAAGTCAACTTATGCAGATGGACTTGCAGTGTATATTGATGCCGAAAACAAGATACACACAAACTTCAACCAGACAATCACTGCGACAGGCAGACTGAGTTCCACAGAGCCAAATTTGCAGAATATACCAATGCGTATGGAGCTTGGCAGAAGAATCCGCAAGGTATTTGTTCCGCAGAAGGGCTGTATCTTTATGGATGCGGACTATTCCCAGATAGAACTGCGCGTGCTGGCGCACATGTCGGAAGATCAGCAGTTGATTGAAGCATATAAAATGGATGAGGATATTCATAGAATTACCGCATCAAAGGTATTTCACACGCCGTTTGCGGAGGTTACGGATTTACAGAGGCGCAATGCAAAGGCAGTAAATTTTGGAATTGTATATGGCATTAGCTCTTTCGGATTGAGTCAGGATTTAAGTATCACACCCAAGGAGGCGAAGAGTTATATTGATGAATATTTTAAAACATATCCTGGAATTAAGAAGTTTTTGGATAGGCTGGTGGAGGACGCGAAGGAGAAGGGATATTGCGAGACAATGTTTGGCAGGCGCAGACCTGTTCCAGAGTTAAAATCGACAAATTTTAACCAGCGTTCTTTTGGGGAGCGTGTTGCCATGAACTCTCCAATACAGGGAACAGCAGCGGATATTATCAAGTATGCGATGGTTCATGTCTATAATGCGCTGAAGGCAAAGGGACTTCGGTCAAAGCTAATTTTGCAGATACATGATGAGCTGTTGATTGAGACTAGAAATGGTGAAGTTGAGGAAGTGAGGGCAGTTCTGTCACAAGAAATGCAAAATGCATGTGAGTTGGCAGTAAAATTGGAGATTGACCTTCACACAGGGACTGACTGGTATGAGGCAAAATAACATGAAAATCATAGGGATTACTGGCGGCGTTGGCGCAGGGAAAACAAAAGTTCTTTCCTATATAGAAGCACGGTTTTCTTGTAGAGTCATAAGAGCGGACGAGGCGGCGCACAAATTGTATGAACCAGGACAGGCATGTTATCAAAAGATCGTTGCGCTTCTTGGTCAGGAGATATTAAACACTGATAATACAATTGACAAAGTAAAGATGGCAACAGCTATTTTTGGGGATAATGCACTGCTGGCAGGGATAAATGGTATTGTACATCCAGAAGTGAAAAAGTATATCCTTGAACAAATTGCTTGTGAGCGTAAAAAAGGCGTGGTGGAATACTTTTTTATAGAAGCTGCACTTTTAATAGAAGAACATTATGACCAGATTGTGGATGAGATGTGGTATATTCATTCTGACGTGGCAGTTCGGGAAAAACGGCTTGCACAGAACAGACAATACAGCGCACAGAAGATAACAGAGATAATGAAGGGGCAATTGTGTGAGGAAGAATTTAGAAAACACTGCCAGGTGGTAATCACGAACAATGGCGATTTGGAGGAAACCTACAGACAGATCAATAAAATTATGGGGGTTGAGGTATGAACGAGAGGAACGTGAATGGGGAGGAGCTTGTATTTGGATTGGACATCGGTACGAGAAGTATTGTAGGTACTGTGGGTTACAGACAAGGAGAAAGATTTGTCGTGACAGCACAAGAAATCCGACAGCATCAGACGCGTGCCATGTTCGACGGGCAGATTCATGATATCAACAGGGTAGCCGCCGCCATAGCAGATATCAGGCAATGCCTGCAGGATAAGACAGGTGTCAAACTAAATGAAGTTTGTATTGCGGCTGCTGGACGTGTGCTTAAGACAATGAATGTACATGCAGATATGGATCTTGACAAGGAGCGAAATGTTACAAAAGAGGATATGAGCAATCTGATCTCACTAGGTATAGAACAGGCATTTGCAGAATTTCAAGATAATAATGATACAGATATGCATTTTTATTGTGTAGGATACTCAGTTGTGCGCTACTACTTAAATGGGTTGTGGATGGGACAGCCAGAACATCACAAGGCGAAAACAATAGGGGCAGACATTATTGCAACCTTTTTGCCAGATGATGTTGTGGATGGTCTGTACAGTGCAGTGGAGCTTGCTGGATTGCGGGTTGCAAATCTCACGCTGGAGCCAATCGCGGCGATTCGAGTTGCCATTCCAGAGAAATTTAGACTGTTAAATATTGCAATGATTGATGTCGGTGCTGGGACATCAGATATTTCTATCACAGATGATGGCACAGTAGTTGCATTTGGAATGATTCCCTGCGCGGGGGATACGCTCACAGAACTTTTGGCAAAAACCTGCTTGATTGATTTTGGCACTGCGGAGATGATTAAGACAGCGGCGACTCAGCAGGACGAGATTGTGTATGAGGATATTATGGGTACGGAGCAGACGATTACGGCGAAAGAAGTAATCGCGATTTGTCAAGATGAGATTGAACGGATGGCAAAGCTTACAGCTAATACTATCAAGGAACTGAATGGTGGAACTTCTCCAAGCGCTGTGTTTATCGTTGGCGGTGGCGGAAAAATTAAGGGATTTAATGAGTTGATCGCAGCAGAACTTGGACTGGACCCAAAGCGTGTTGCACTTCGCGGAGAGGAGATTATGCGGGATATTGATTTCCCGGAGGACGCATTAAAGGATTCTACGATTATTACACCGATTGGAATCTGTCTCACATACTATGAGCAGTACAATAATTTTATCTATATCACTTTTAATGGCAGTAAGATTAAGCTCTATGACAATAATAAGCTCACTGTGACCGATGCTGCAATACAGGCAGATTTTACTAGAGATGGTCTTTTTCCAAGGCGCGGGGAAGAGCTGCGCTATACAGTAAATGGCAAGAACCGTGTCACAAAAGGAGAGTATGGAGAAAGTGCGCACATTTATGTAAATGGGGAGGAAGTCAGTCTCAGTTATAATATCAAGGCAAATGATGTGATTGTGCTTGAGGAATCTACACTTGGTAATCCTGCGCAGGAAAAGATTGCAGATTTGATCGACTATAATGGGAAGATTGTCGTTTCAGTAAACGGTGATGACATGCAGCTTCCAAAACCAGTAAAAGTAAATGGCACTGCGGTCACAGAAGAATATTTGATACAAAATGGTGATGAAATTGAAGTGTTTACCACCTATACATATGATTCATTTTTTGCGCTTATGGATTTGTCGCCGGAGGATATGCTTCTTTTTGTCAATGGTGAGAAGGCTGACGATACAGTGGAGATTCATGCTTCTGATAAGATTGAAATTAAGAATCGAAAAGAACATGAACTTAAAGAAATTTATAAGGAATCACAGCGGGAAGCAGTTAGAGATGCAGTCAAGGATCATGTGTCAAAGGCAGAGAAAAAAAGGGAGCAGGGCATTTTAAATACAGAGAAGAAGTCAGAGGAATCACCAGCGCAGGAGACGGTTTCAGAGGCGCCAGACAATGAAAAAGAAAATACAGATTCCAATATAGATAAGAATGTCACAACCTCTGCAGATAAGGAAACAGAATCGGAGAAAAAACAGGAGACAGCACCAGATTCCAACAGTGAAGCAGCAGAGAAAGCACCAACAGAATCCGCGTCAGAACCAGTTGCAGAGGAAGAACCAAAGCAGGAAAAAGCGGTAGAGACAGCCGCGCAACCAGAGACTAAGAAAAAAGAAGAGCCAAAAGAGGAAGTAAAAGAAGAAATTGGCAAAAAGATTATTGTTATAGTAAATCAGAATCCGATTGTGATGAGAGGCAAACAGAGCTATATGTTTGTGGATATATTTGATTATATTGATTTTGATACTAGCAGAGTGCGTGGAGGAGGAATTGCTACACTTGTCAATGGAAAAGATGCACAGTATACACAGGAAATTTACAATGGGGATAAGATAGAGGTATATTGGAAATAAAATAAGATTGGTATAGAACAGGAGTAAAAATAGATGAGAATGTGCAGTATAGCCAGTGGAAGCAGTGGAAATTGTATCTATATTGGTACAGAGGCGACACATCTTCTGGTAGACGCGGGGATAAGCTGCAAGAGAACACTGGAGGCACTCAATCACTTTGGACTGACAGGAAGAGATATTGATGGGATACTAATCACACATGAACACGCAGACCATATCAACGGTTTGGGTGCATTGTGCAGACAATTTGGCATATCGGTCTATGCTACAGAAGGGACAATAGCTGCCATTAAGAAAGTGAGTAATCTTGGGGGAATAGAGGACTCACTTTTTCATGCAGTTAGCATTGACGAAAAGTTTATTTTAAAGGATATCACGGTCAATCCAATAAAAATATCCCATGATGCAGCTCAGCCGGCAGCATACAGATTTCAGTATGGAAATAAACGCATGGCAGTTGCGACAGATTTGGGTACTTACGACGCATATACGGTTGAGAGTCTCCGAGGAATGGATGTCCTTTTGTTAGAGGCCAATCACGATATTAATATGTTGCAAGTAGGACCATATCCATATTGCTTAAAACAAAGGATACTTGGCAAAAAAGGACATTTGTCTAACGAGTTGTCGGGCAGACTATTGAGCAGATTGCTGCATGACAATTTGAAAACAGTGTTTTTGGGGCATTTAAGCAAGGATAATAATCGGGCGGAATTGGCATATGAAACAGTGCGGCTGGAAATTTCCATGGCGGACAATCCCTATAAACCAGATGATTTTCCAATCTTTGTGGCGGGTCGGAGTGAGATGTCACAAATGGTGGAGATATAAAGATTAAAAGATAGGAGTCACATATTATGAAAAAAACAATTATTACTGTAGTGGGAAAAGATACTGTTGGAATTATTGCTAAGGTATGTACCTATTTGGCTGAGAACAAAATTAATATTCTGGATATTTCGCAGACCATTGTGGATAATTATTTTAACATGATGATGATAGCGGATATGGGGCAGGCAGTCAAGTCGGTCAGTGAGGTTTCTGATGACTTAGACAAACTTGGTGCAGAGATTGGTGTTATCGTCAAATGTCAGAGGGAGGAAATTTTTAACAGTATGCACAGGCTTTAATTTGTGTTTGTGTGTATATAAAAGTTTTTCAAGAAATCTATAATGGAGGACATTTGAGATGATAAACATAAATGAAGTATTGGAAACTAATAAAATGATTGAGAAGGACAATCTGGATGTCAGGACAATCACACTTGGCATCAGTTTGTTGGACTGTATAGATTCTGATCTCTCGCGGCTCAACGAGAAAATTTACAACAAGATTACAGTTGTTGCAAAGGACCTGGTGGCTGTGGGCGAGACGATTGAGAAGGAGTTTGGGATTCCTATTGTAAACAAGCGGATTTCTGTCACACCGATTGCTTTGGTTGGCGGAGCTGCATGTAGGACTTCTGAAGACTTTGTGACAATTGCTCGAACGCTTGACAAGGCGGGTAGAGAAGTTGGGGTTAATTTTCTTGGAGGTTATTCTGCGCTGGTGTCAAAGGGAATGACCAAGGCAGACGAATTGTTATTGCGTTCCATTCCACAAGCACTTGCGCAGACAGAACTTGTGTGCAGTTCTGTCAATCTAGGCTCTACCAAGACTGGAATTGATATGGATGCGGTTAGATTGATGGGAGATATCATTAAGGAGACAGCAGAAGGCACGAAGGAGAGGGATTCGATTGGATGCTCCAAATTGGTGGTGTTTTGTAATGCGCCAGATGACAACCCATTTATGGCAGGGGCTTTTCACGGTGTCACAGAGGCAGATGCTATTATCAACGTTGGTGTCAGCGGTCCAGGAGTTGTCAAGAATGCATTGGAGCATGTGCGTGGAGAAAATTTTGAGGTGCTCTGTGAGACAATTAAAAAGACAGCCTTTAAAGTGACACGTGTCGGGCAGTTGGTTGCACAGGAAGCATCAAAACGACTTGGGATTCCGTTTGGGATTGTAGATCTTTCGCTTGCGCCCACGCCAGCTATCGGCGATAGCGTAGCTGACATTTTATGTGAGATTGGGCTTGAGTATGCAGGTGCTCCAGGAACAACGGCAGCACTTGCTTTGCTAAATGATCAAGTGAAAAAAGGCGGTGTGATGGCATCTTCCTATGTTGGTGGACTGAGTGGAGCCTTTATTCCAGTCAGCGAGGATCAAGGCATGATTGATGCGGTCAATGCAGGGGCACTTACGCTGGAAAAACTTGAAGCGATGACTTGCGTTTGTTCTGTTGGACTGGACATGATTGCAATTCCTGGTGATACGAAACCGACGACTATTGCAGGCATTATAGCGGATGAGCTTGCGATTGGAATGGTTAACCAAAAGACGACCGCAGTGCGCATTATTCCTGTGATTGGCAAGACTGTAGGGGATAGTGTTGAGTTTGGAGGGCTGCTTGGATATGCGCCAATCATGCCTGTCAACAAATATTCTTGTGATGCGTTTGTAAATCGCGGGGGTAGAATACCCGCACCAATCCACAGCTTTAAAAATTGACTTTGATTAGTTCACTGGTCAGTTCACTCTGTCGTGGAAGGCTAACAGTATTACCCAATTGACGCCGTTGTTTTTGCTGTCGAACACTCTCATAAATATTCGTTGCAAACAAATCGGATTGCAGTGTTGTCAGGGCAGTGCCACTGAATTGCTTTAATGCATGTGCAGGTTTGGTTATGACAGGAATTGATGCGTTTGCCTTGATGGATTTCAATAGCTTCTGACCGCGGGAAGTAAAACCAAGCAATCTTGCATAGGGGGTGTAATCCTGCTGTTTTAAAGTATCTGCATGCTCTTGCGTCAATCCTAAAAGGATATGCATGAGGCCGCGGCAGATACGGGAGTGTGTCAGATTTTTGGTCTTACATAACAGTACAAAGTCTTCAAAAGAAACAAAGCGAGAGAGATTGTTATGCAGTGTATGAGACAATTGTTCTCCAATATCAAAGTAATCGGCGAAGGCATTCTTACAGCCGTAAAGTTGCAACATTTTATATAGAAGGATTTCAGAAAAATCTTCTGCGTACAGGTGTTCTTGATTTTGCAGTATATCATAAACATTAGCTGGCAAATGATTTTGAATCGCAGATGCGGCGGCATTGGATGACTGGCAATAAAGTGCGTTTCGTATAGCGTTTGCAGAGATAAAACTATCTGATTCTAAAGAGATAGAGGAATACGCTGCGCCCTTTCGCATAAGTGTTGCAGGCTTGATTGCACTGTTTCTTTGTATGAGTGCTTTAACATATTCCATTCCAAGAATATTGTTCGGGGCGCTAAAAAAATTTCGGAGGTCTTTTGCTGGGAAAATCTTTGACAAAGCATTGCTCCTGGCAGCAGGAAAAGAATAGCCTTGTTTCAGATAACTGTTCAATCCCGCTTTGTATTGTTCAGACTCGTTGGCAATGATTTGTGCGTATTGCTGTATTTGAGAGAGCTCCCCAGATTCACTGCCGAAGTGCAGTGTGTCGATAACACCGAGTTTGTCAGCCAGAGAAACCGCTCCCTGTGCAAAGTATTCAGCGCTGCCGAGCGCAAAGTAAACTGGCAGCTCAAAGACGAGATCCGCACCATATGAAAGCGCCATGCGACAGCGTTCGTATTTGTTTACAATGGCGGGAATACCGCGCTGCATAAAATTTCCACTCATAATGACAAGAATGAGATCCGTATTTTCTGTATGTCGTATAGTATTCAATTGATAGAGATGTCCGTTGTGGAACGGATTGTACTCAGCGATTACGGCTGTGACTTTCATAAAAAATTCCTGCCTTATTAGAGTTTTTTGAGGAACGCACAAGGTTCTTGTTACATATTACATTAGTAGCGCACGAAAAACAAGATATTCTATATTAAATAATAGAAAGAAAATATCTTCCATTATTTTGGCAGTCATGCTATAATTTGGTTGGTAAAGGATGGAATTCACATTTCAATAGCAGTTATTATAGGGGCAAAGGAGAAAAAAATGGGAAATCAATTAGCCTGGAACGAACGGTATAATATTGGCGTAGATATTATCGACAAAGAACACAAAAAACTGTTCAGTATTTTGAACAAACTGTTTGACTTTGGACGGCAGGAGGAGAAAAGTCAATGGGTTTGTCAGGAAGCGGTAAAGTATTTTAGAGATCATGCATTTCAACATTTTGCAGATGAGGAAAGCTACATGGCTTCTATTGAGTATGCAGGACTTGAGACACACCAGCGCATTCACAGAAATTTTCGAGACAGAACAATTCCAGCATTGGAACGAGAGTTAGAGGCAACAAACTATTCTGAGGATTCAGTCAACCATTTTCTTGGAGTCTGTGCAGGGTGGCTGATTGGACATACTTTGATAGAAGATCATGCGATTGTGAGTGATACAATTATAAAACAGTGGGAAAATTTGCTTCCAGAAGAAGAACAAGCGGTGATGGGGCAGACGATTGCAAATCTGTTGCATGATATGTTTCAGTTAGACCCACGGTTGATTAGTAATTGCTATGGCGGTGAAAAATTTGGAGATGGCATTTATTTTCGCTTGATTTATGGTACTAAGGATAAAAAAAGATGGGAATTTTATTTAATTTTTGAGCAGCAGCTTATTGTCAGCACGATTGGCACTGTTATGGATACAAAGTCTGAAGCAGTGAGTGTTATGTTGATGAATGCAGCCAGATATGTTGCAAAACAGTTTGTGGAGCGTGTCAAAGGATATTTCCCATCTTCTGATAAGTTTGAGATTAAGGAAGAACAGCTTTTGACTTATGAGCAATTCCAGAAAGTATTTGAGAAACAGAGTCCACAATTTAGTTTGTTGTTTGACACTGGAAAAGGATATTTTGCCTACTGTGTTGCGGCGACAGATATGCTTCAGCCAGAGGGGGGTGTCTCTATTATTACAGAGAATGCTATGACTGAAGTTGAAAAATATCTGAATCAAAACAAAGCGGAAAAGGATAAAATAAGCAATAAAAAGAGAGTTCTTGTAGTGGATGATTCTGAATTTATGTTAAGGGCCATGAATGATCTGCTTAGCAGTGAATATGAGGTACTCACAGCAAAATCAGGGTTATCCGCAATTAGAAGTATTACGCTTGATAAACCAGATCTTGTTTTATTGGATTATGAGATGCCTGTTTGTAATGGAAGCCAAGTGTTAGAGATGATTCGCTCAGAGAAGGATTTTGCTGATATTCCAGTTATCTTTTTGACTAGTAAAGTGGATAAGCAGAGTGTGAGTAAAGTGATTGCACTCAAGCCAGAAGGATATTTATCCAAATCAATGCCACCAGAAACCGTCAAAAAAGAAGTAGACTATTTCTTTGAAAAGAAAAATCGTACAAAAAGATAGAAAAATATGAATAATTTTCCTTTCTTGTCCATATAATGATTACATATAAAATAAAAAAAGTATGTGCTAGTATAAGGAGAATTATTATGGCAAGAGGAGTAAAAAAATCATTACAGGAGAAAATTTTACAGAAGGAAGAACTGATTGAGGCGCTTTCTACGCGTATCAAGAAGGAGAAAGAAGAACTAAATGAGCTTTTGGAGATGCAAAAGATGGAAGAGCTGAATGAGCTCAGAGCAGTCGTGCAGAAATCCGGCATGGAAATATCGGATATTATCCATATGGCACAGATGCAAGCTGCTCAATAATATGAGGTATTCAGAAAAAAGTCCAGACATAATTGCGTACATAGCCTGAAAAGGGTATAATGGGAAGCAGAGTGAATGGACTTTTTTCATTTTGAAGAAAGAAAGGAAGAACAACAATGATAAACATACGTGAATTACAGTACAATTATAAAGATTATGCAGATCAGGAAGTGACAGTTGGCGGCTGGCTTAGAAGCAAGCGGGACTCCAAAACATTTGGATTCTTGGTTATCAATGATGGTACATTTTTTGAACCGCTACAAGTGGTTTACAGTGATAAATTAGATAACTTTACTGCGATCTCAAAACTGAATGTGGGGGCGGCAGTGATTGCAACTGGGATTGTGACATTGACGCCGGAGGCAAAACAGCCATTTGAGATACAGGCTGTCCATATTGAGATTGAAGGTGATTCCACCCCAGATTATCCGCTACAGAAAAAGAGACACAGTTTTGAATATCTTAGAACGATTTCGCATCTAAGACCGCGTACAAACACATTTCAGGCAGTATTTCGTGTACGCTCGCTCTGCGCTTATGCGATTCACAAATTTTTCCAAGAGCGGGATTTTGTCTATGTTCATACGCCCTTAATTACAGGGAGTGACTGCGAAGGCGCAGGAGAAATGTTTCAGGTGACAACGCTTGATTTAAAGAATCTACCAATAGTAGATGGACAAGTTGATTTCAGCAAAGATTTCTTTAACAAACCTACGAATTTGACGGTAAGCGGACAGTTAAACGGTGAGACTTATGCGATGGCATTTAAAAACATCTATACATTTGGTCCGACTTTTCGGGCGGAAAATTCAAACACGACGCGCCATGCAGCAGAGTTCTGGATGATTGAACCGGAGATTGCCTTTGCAGACTTAAAGGATGATATGATGCTTGCTGAGAGTATGCTTAAGTATATTATTAACTATGTACTGGAAAATGCGCCTGAGGAGATGGCATTCTTTAATCAATTTGTGGACAAAGGATTGATTGAGAGATTGCGTCATGTGGCAGGTTCGGAATTTGGCCATATCACCTACACAGATGCTATCACAGAGCTAGAGAAGCACAATGACGAATTTGAGTATAAGGTATCATGGGGCTGTGATTTACAGACAGAACATGAGCGATATTTAACAGAAAAACTGTTTGGCCGTCCAGTATTTGTAACTGATTATCCCAAAGAAATCAAGGCATTTTATATGAAATTGAATGAGGACAACAAAACAGTTGCGGCGATGGACTGTCTGGTGCCAGGCATTGGGGAGATTATTGGTGGAAGCCAGAGGGAGGACAAGCTTGATGTTCTGGAAAGAAGAATGCAGGAATGTCATTTGAACCCAGCAGATTATGATTTTTATCTTGACTTGAGACGTTATGGCAGTGCAAGACACGCTGGATTTGGACTTGGTTTTGAGCGCTGTGTTATGTATCTGACAGGTATGGGAAATATTCGAGATGTAATCCCATTCCCAAGAACTGTAAATAATTGTGAATTGTAGAAACTATAGATAAAGAACTAATACAGATTGTGTAGAACAGTGCAGTCAAAAAGTAGGCAGACAGGCTATATAAGTGACATAAAAAATCTCCTGTTATACAGCAGGAGATTTTTTATGTCACTTATTTTCTTTTTTTAGGGAGAACTGTCCAATTAATCCGTTTAGGATTGTTGCTTGAGCAGACAGTTCTTGGCTGGTTGCAGACGCTTCCTGTGCAGTTGCTGCGTTGCTCTGCACGACTTCGGAAATCTGGTTAATTCCCTGTTCTGCCTGACGCATCGCATCGGCTTGGTCTTCGACCATTGTCTTAAGGTTTTTGGAGAAATCAGCTATCTGTTTAATACCGTCTACAACAGAACCAATAGCACTGGCAGCATTTTCTGCTGCGCGGTTTCCCTCAGTAACTTCACGAATAGAACCTTCAATTAGCTCTCTAGTGTCGACAGCCGCCTTGGCACTTTGGTTTGCCAGCACTCTAATCTGGTCCGCGACAACTGCAAAGCCGCGCCCTGACTCACCAGCCCTTGCCGCTTCAATAGATGCATTTAGGGATAGGAGATTTGTCTGGGAAGCGATAGATTCAATCTCAGAGATGATGTCACCGATTCTGTTGGAGGCCGCATTGATGCGTTCCATTGCAGCCATCATAGAATTCATCTCCTCACGGCTGTTATCTGCTTTTTCTGCATAATGCTGTGCTTTTATGTAAGATTCATCTGCGCTCTGCACACTTTTTTCCATTGTGGTTGTAATCTCAGAAATCGTGGCATGTAATTCCATAACCGCGTTGGTCTGTTCTGTTGCACCTTCTGCAAGGACTTGTGATGCCTCGGCAAGATCACCAGAACCAGAAGTTACTTGATTGGAAACTTCACCAATTGACGAGAGGGTATCTATCATCTGATCCCGCAATCCGCGCATGGACTCATATAATTTTTGGAAATCACCAGTGTATTTTTCAGAATATTTTGATTTGACAGCATAGTTTCCACTTGCCATCTCACCTAATATTTCACTGATATCATGGATAATAATATTGAGGTTGTTTGCCATTTCTGTTGCATCTTTTTCCATATGTTCTACTTCGTCACCGGTTTCAACCATAGGGAATGGTGTGGTTAAATCTCCCGTGGAGAAAGTCTTGAGACGCTGCCCAAGTTTTCCAAGAGGAGAGGCAATACCTTTTGCAATCCGTTTGCCAATTTTGGTTGACAATATCATTGCGATTACAACCACAATGACGATTGCAATAGCCAAAGTCAAACCTGCTACAGTGAGTTTTGCAGAGAGACTATTTCCCTCATTTACTTTGACAGTCAAGAGAGATTCAAGATTGGTATAGATACTGTCGTATACGCCTGCCAGTTCATTTAAGGCGATATCCTGTGCCTGCTTACAGAGTTCTCGGTCTGTTGTTGCACCAAGTTCCATAATCTTTGTATCCAATCGCCAGTATTCATCCAGCTCTGTACGAATGTCATTGTATGTTTTTCTACCTTCTTGTGATACAAGGGTCTCTTCTACTTTTGCAAAATTTGCTAAAAAAGCTGCTTTATGGTTATCATGTTGTTTTACTACGGCGGTGATTGCGTCAGCTTCGTCATAGCCAATGGCTGCTCGCAATGATGACCTGACATCTGCAAATTCAAACATTGCCTTTCCAATATCCCCTTGTGCAAAGCCGTAATTTTTCAGAGCATAAGAATATCTGTTTGATATAACAATAAGGGCAATCAACCCAAGGATTGCGACACTTGCTGTAATGGATGCCACCTTAAAAAAGGATCTGGTCAGCTTTTTTTCGATACTTTCTTGCTCGTTCATTGTTACTTTTCTCCTTTCTTTTGTCCAAGATTCTGTTTCATAATATGATTGTAGTAAAATAGGATGTTGCAAACAGCACTATCTTTTATTATAGACGATTAGGAAAAATTTGCAATATAAAATAGGGCTAATTCTGGTTTAAAATAGGATAGGCAACTTACTGTCCAAATAGTGACAAACAATGACATGCTTGTATTTACTGTCAAAGAATGGTATGATAGAAAAACATGAAATAATGGGAGGAAATCATGAAGAGGATAGCAAAATTTATAGGGAACAAGGATTTTTATAAGATGGTATTAATGATTGCAGTGCCGATTATGATACAGAATGGTATCACTAATTTTGTCAGTCTGCTAGATAATATTATGATCGGGCAAGTTGGAACAGAACAAATGTCAGGGGTAGCGATTGTAAACCAGCTAATTTTTGTTTACAATCTATGTATTTTTGGTGGCGTGTCTGGTGCTGGTATTTTCACAGCACAATATTTCGGCCAGGGGAATCATGAAGGTGTGCGTCAGACAATGCGATTTAAACTGTGGATGGTCATTGTAATCACAGTGATGACAGCGATTCTTTTTTTATGTGGTGGAACGAACTTGATCAGTGCTTATTTAAAAGGAGATGGTTCGGCAGAGAGTATTGCCGCTACGCTTTTTTATGGGGAAAAGTATTTGAAGATTATGCTGATTGGTCTACCTGCCTTTGCAATGGTACAGATTTATTCAAGTACGCTGCGCGAGTGCGGTCAGACCATGCTGCCTATGAAGGCGGGAGTTGCGGCGGTTATTGTGAATCTTTTGTTCAATTATATATTGATTTATGGAAAATTTGGTGCACCAGCGCTTGGAGTGCGTGGTGCAGCGATTGCGACTGTTCTTTCACGATATGTGGAGATGTTGATTACGGTGATTGGTGTGCATAGAAAAAGCCATGGTATATATTCATTTGTCGCAGGGTTATATAGTACATTGAAGGTACCTAAAGAAGTGACGTTAAAAATTATGAAAAAAGGCAGTCCGCTTTTGTTTAATGAAACTTTGTGGGCAGCAGGAATGGCGATGCTGACGCAGTGCTATTCTGTCCGGGGTTTAAATGTTGTGGCAGGATTAAATGTGTCCAACACAATCAACAATGTATTTAACATTGTCTTTATTGCATTGGGAGATTCTGTCGCCATTATTGTAGGGCAGCTTCTTGGTGCAGGTAAAATGAAGGAAGCAAGAGACACAGACAATAAGATGATTGCATTTTCAGTAATGTGTTGTACTCTTGTGGCGCTTGTGATGTTTGTTATGGCACCGCTGTTTCCGCAACTCTACAAGATTAATGACGAGGCTCGGTTGTACGCGAAGCATTTTATTATGGTTACGGCACTTTTTATGCCGCAGAATGCCTTTCTGCATGCGACTTATTTTACATTGCGATCAGGTGGCAAGACAATTATCACGTTTTTGTTTGACAGTGTGTTTATCTGGTGTGTGAGCGTGGTGATTGTGTTTGTACTTAGCCGTTACACAGGGCTTCCTGTCATTGTAGTCTATGCGATGGTACAACTCGGCGATATTATCAAGTGTATTATTGGGTTTATACTTGTCAAAAAGGGAATTTGGTTGCAAAATATTGTGGTATAAAGAACAGATGATTACAAGGTGATAATATGAGAAAAGATAAGGATATGACAGTGGGAAATCCTTTTAAATTAATTGGAACGTTTTCTTTTTCCTTAATTGTTGGAAATTTATTTCAGCAATTGTATACATTTGTGGACACCATTATTATAGGAAAGAAAATTGGAACGTTGGGACTTGCGGCAGTTGGTGGAACGGAATGGTTAATTTTTCTTGCGAATGGAGTGGTAATTGGTCTCGTTCAAGGTTTTTGTATTCTTTTGGGAAACAGCTTTGGAGAAGGAAATGAACAAGAGTTTGATGTTTATTATGTGAGAGCAAAAAAGATTTGTTTTGTGCTTGCGATTGTATTGACAATTTTCTTTCTCTTCGCTTCAGGACCAATATTGCGTCTGCTGGGCACAAAAGATGAAGTGTATGCCATGGCCCAGAAGTATATCAATATTATTTTCATGGGGATTCCTTTTCTCGTTTTTTATCAATTATTTTCCGGTGCTTTAAGAAGCAGGGGAAACAGTAAGATTCCACTGTTGGCAATGACTGTTTCTTCCCTGTGTAATATTGTGCTGGATATTTTGTTTGTTAATGTACTGGAGTTTGGAATTGCGGGAGCTGCGTTAGGAACAATTGCCTCGGAATGTGTGGTAATGTTTATTTGCGGATACTATTATTATCAGGAAAAGGAAAAAGTTAATAGTAGGATAACTGCGCCTAACGAGAAAGCAATTACGTTAAAATTGATTCAAATGGGGATTCCAATGGCATTGCAGAGTGTCATTACATCTATTGGCGGATTGATTGTTGTCAATAGAATCAATCAATATGATATTACGTTTCTTGCAGGATATACTGCCGCAATAAAATTATATGGATTGTTGGAAATTGCAGCATCTTCCTTTGGATTGGCAGTAGTGGCGTATGTGGCACAGAATTATGGAGCAGGCAAGATGTGCCGCATTAAAAAAGGTGTTCGGGCAAGCCTGTTTATGGGAACTGCTGTGGCAGTAGTTTGCTCGTGTGTGATGGTGCTGGGCGGACGCGATATATTGAGATTGTTTGTGGAAGTATCAGATACGACAGAGAAAGTGTTAGCTTATGGTTGTCGTTTTTTAAGAATACTGGCAGTATTTTTCCTGTTTTTGTATATTTTGTATATTTTGCGTGCAGCGCTTCAGGGAATGAACAATACAGTTGTTCCTATGTTGTCCAGTTTTGCACAACTGATAATGCGTCTTTTGTGTGCGATTGTATTGACAAGATTGATTGGCAGCGATGGGATATTTTGGGGTGAAGTATCTGCTTGGATTTTGGCGGATATAATACTGTTTGTTGCATATGAACAACAGACACGAGCTGTTTCTAAATAAGCTGGAAATGGATTTGCTTTTTTAAGGAGAGGGGCACGAAAATGAAGTATGTACGAAATATTACAAAAATTACAATATTTTTGGTTGCGGTCTTTATGGTGATTGCATTTTTCCAGCATCTAGGATATGAAGACACGTCCGTGTCGTCTGATCAGATTGAATATTATTTTAATGAGAATTGGCAGATGATTTCGTCAGACAGTGAAACAGTAGTAGAAGTTAATCTGCCATATATAGGAATACATCAGTCTTCTGATGTAATTATTTTTCAAAATTTACTGCCATTAGAATTTGCTGGTTTGGCAATTAAATTTTCATGTGAAAATGCTGCTGTGCGTGTCCTTTTGGACGAAGAAGTACTCTATGAGCAGGAATTGGAGGGAATTAGTGCCCAAGGAGAGTATTTTGTGAATATACCCAATATGGTTTACGATAGTGATAGTTATGGGAAGATATGCATTGAATTGACAGTCTTGAATTCAAATAAGGAGACTGTATTAAAGGATATTGTTATTGAAACGAGAGATGTCATTTTAATCGGACTAGTAGGCAGTAATCTTGCCAATATTGTCTGCTGCCTGCTGATTGTAATAACGGCAATAATTATGTTTGTACTTGCACTGATAAGGTGGTATACCAGTCAACCAAGCCGGGGAGAACTGTATCTGGGTTTTTTGGGGCTGATAGCAGGGGGATATAGCTTTATAGGTACAAATACATTAGATATTTTTTTTGATATGCAGGAAGCTTATGTGATACAGGAGTATTTACTATTGATGCTTCCACTATTGTTAACACTATATTTTGAGCGAAATTTGGGCAGCGTTTATCCCCATCGTTTTACAGGCTTGTTGTGCATAACCATTTTTAATGCAGTGATACAAATTTTTTTAGAGAGGCTGGGTGTGTGGTTTCTGGCAGATATGGCAGACATTTCGTCAATAGTTGTGGGAGTCGTATGTGTTTTTGCCATTGTAAGTTTGATACAGAAGAAGGATAAAAGCAGTCGTTATCAGACGCTTTTGCTAATTGTATCTGTATTAATACTGCTAATAGGAGAGACAGTAGGATTAATTTTGAATGTTTTTTCTATGTACACATATGCCAAAGCCGCTGGACTGCATGGTATGACTGCATTTGGGGTGATGCTGGTAATTTTACATATTTCACAGATTTCAAAAGAGTATCAATTGGATGCAGAAGAAAAAATAAGGGCGGCAGAGCAGCAGAATCAGTTATTGATTCTGGCAAAGAGAGATGCAGATGCAGCAAGGCAGGAAGCACTTGCTGCAAATGAGGCGAAAGGTAAGTTTCTCGCGCAAATGTCCCATGAAATCCGCACACCAATCAATGCTGTGCTTGGCATGGACGAGATGATTCTGCGGGAATCAAAAGAGCAGAATATTAGAGAATATGCGATGGATATATATATGGCAGGTCAGTCTTTACTGTCGTTAATCAATGATATCCTGGATTTTTCTAAGATAGACTCGGGAAAAATGGAGATAGTGCCAGTTGCGTATGACTTTAGCAGTTTGATTCATGACTTGGTAAATATGACGTCGCATCGCGCGGCTGACAAGGCACTTTGTCTTAAAGTGGAGGTTGATCAGGAAATCCCTTCTCGGCTGTTTGGAGATGATGTGCGAATCCGGCAGATTTTAATCAATTTATTAACCAATGCAGTCAAATACACACATGAGGGAACTGTGTGGTTGCGGGTTGCGGCACATATTATAGGAGAAACGGTGGTGATTCGCTTTGTAGTGGAGGATACAGGAATTGGAATCAAAGCGGAAGATTTACCAAAACTTTCAGCGGAGTTTGAGCGGATTGAGGAGGATAGAAACCGCAATATTGAAGGCACCGGACTTGGAATGAGTATTACGATTCAGTTGTTAACCTTATTAGGGAGCAAGCTGCATGTGGAGAGCGAATACGGAAAAGGTTCTAAATTTTATTTTGAATTAAAACAAAAGATTATCGATTATACTCCGATTGGGGATTTCGAGTCTAAAGTCCAGCAGATTGCAGAAAATTATAATTATATATCTCAGCTTTGTGCGCCTGATGCTAAGATACTGGTGGTGGATGACAATGCTGTCAACCGCAAGGTTTTGCGAAATTTATTGAAGGAAACACAGATTCAGGTGACGGAAGCCACCGGGGGAGCCGAGTGTTTACATTTGGTTCAAGAATCTCATTATGATTTGATTTTTCTGGACCATATGATGCCTGAAATGGATGGGGTGGAAACATTGCATCGCATAAAAGCACTGTCTGCGTTTCCGTGTAAAGATACGCCTATTGTAGTACTGACAGCGAATGCTGTTTCAGGGGCCAAAGAGACCTATCTGGCAGAGGGATTTGATGATTTTTTGTCGAAACCGATAGTGCCAGATAAGCTTGAAACAATGATTCAAAAAATGCTGCCAGAAGAACTACTGCAAACCGTTGCGGAATCGGCATCAAAATTCCCAGAACAGACTGCTGATGCCGACCTGTGTTTGGAGGAATTGCCTGTGGTGGAGGGACTTGATTGGAATTATGCGTGGCTGCACTTGCCAGATATGGAGTTGCTTGAGTATACTGTGAAAGAGTTTTACGACCAAATTCACACAGCAGCCGATTGCTTGGAGCAGGCATATGAACAGATTTCCGATACAGATCACCTAGAATCATATCGCATTCAGGTACATGCGATGAAAAGCCTTGCGGCGACGATTGGCATCTTGCCACTGTCAGGTGTCGCAGGGGTATTGGAATCCGCAGCAAAAAATGGTAAAATAGAAATAATTCTATCCATGACCACCATATTTTTGGATCAGTGGCGCAGTTATCGACAGAAATTGCAGGGGATATTTGGCATTGGAATTGGGGCAAAAAAGCAGATTACAGATTATTCTGTAATACAGGCGCTTGTTGAGATGGTGCGTTTCAGTATGCAAGAGATGGAGATTGACAAGGCGGACGAGCTAATAAAACAGTTGCGCGAATATGATTTTCCAGCAGAAATTAAGCAGAATATTCAGAAACTTGCAGAGGCAGTGACCAATTTGGACATAGAGGAATCAGATCGCCTTGCGGTTTTGCTGGCGGGACAGATGGCAGAAAAGAAATAATATATCAGTAATTGGAGGACGAAATGAAAAAGATATTATTAATCGGAAAGTTGAACGCAGTGGTGAACGAGACGAATCAATTTTTGTCCCAATATTTTCACGTACAGCTTTGCTCAGAAAATGCAGGGGTTTTGGAGGGAATGTTAAAAATTGTAAATCCAGATTTGGTGCTAATCAGCCTAATTGGCGCCTATGATATTGATACATCTATCTTTTTTCTATTGAGTGACCAATATGCACAGATTCCAGTGTTGACGATTGGGACAAAAGAAGAGAGTGGAAAATTTTTTAAGTACTATGAAGGAGAACAGTTTGAAAATCTGATACGCCCAGTTGAAAATACAGTGATTATGGATGCTGTTTGCAGGCGGCTTGGACTTGAGGAGAAAAAAGTTGAGCAGGAGGCATTAAAAGAGAATAAAAATAATGGAAAAAAGAGAATTCTTGTTGTTGATGACAACGGTACAGCGCTTCGGACAATAAAGGCAATGTTGGAAGATACCTATGAGGTTGCGATAGCGATTTCTGGAGCGCAGGCGATGACCTCCATAGGAAAAAAGAGACCAGATTTGATATTGTTAGACTACGAAATGCCAGTCTGTGATGGGAAGATGACACTGGAAATGATACGTGCCGACGAAGATTTGACGAGTATACCAGTAGTGTTTTTGACTGCGGTAAATGACAGGGCAAATATTGAGGCAGTGCTAAAATTGAAACCAGCAGGATATTTTCTGAAGCCGCCGGTGAAAGACCGGCTGCTTGCAGAAATTGAAAAGATTTTACGCGAACATTAATTCTCATTCGCTGCGCATTGCTTGATAACCAATTAGGACAGTCCACACATAGGCGCAGGTTTTTGGAATCATTAGCATACCAATCATGGGAATTGCGTCTGCCCAGAGTACAACCGGAATATAAAAACCAAAACTGAGCACAATGGTCAGCCACATATATTGAAAGGCAGTGTCATGCTGCCTTTTTGCTTCCTGATAAAAGAGCGCGATAATTAGCAGACCAAACAGAGCAAATGGAATATTGCGATAAATTCCCCAAGATAAAGGAGGATTTGCCTGTAGCCAGCCATTTTGTGGGAAAAGGCACAAGATGATACGGAGAGCTGACAAAAAATACACAGAGATTGTTATTCCATTTTTCCCAGAAATGTGATAACGACTTCTCCACACATAGTACAGAAGAATGTAAAAAATAGTCATTGTAATAGAAGTGATGAGCTTGCCGATACCGAGAGCGGTCGTATAGTTTTCAAGCCCCGTCGTGCATAACGCGAGTGCGCGCGGAACCAGATGAAAAGAGTCACCAAGTCCCAACACAACCGCCATAATACCAAACAGACGATACTGCTTGCGCCCGTTGCTCTTGCGGATCATAATGATTCCAAGGGTGATGACGGTGATTAGATAAATGGTGTCAAATAAAGTTTCTACAATGGCTTGCATAAATTTTCCTCCTTAAAGATAATATCGCTTCTCGGAGCCTTATAATATCAGGGATTAAAGACACCGGGAAGTACAGTTTCTTATGTAGGTGTGTGCATCATTTTATGCTGAGTGGTCAGTATTTTCAACCATCGGTATAATAAATTACGCGTCTGATAAGTTCTAAGATACTGCTGCTATCGTAATTATGGAGAATCAGTGCAGAAATAATCAGTGAAAATAAAATATCTACAAATTTTTGTGGGGTCAGTACACTGTCAAAGGCATCTGGCCGGATATTCTTATCTTTTTCCAAAACATAATAAAGCTCTGATTGAATATGTTTCCATGATTGTTCCATAAGCTGTTGCCCGTTTGTTTTGTCGTCTCTTAGAAAAAGCATGGAGTGTGAGGTGAAAAAACATGGATATTTTTCGCTGCCTGTTTTCATGCAGCCAAAAATCCACTGTACACAGTCTATAAAGTTGTCAAAATTTGTCTGACGTTCCGAAAAGTGAAAGATGTCATGCCAGATGCTCTCCACAGTAGCAGTCACTAAATCGGACTTGGACGCAAAATAATTGTAGATGGAGCCGACAGAAACGCCGCAGGCTGCGGCGACATTCCGAATGTTGACAGCCTGCCAGCCTTGTGTTGTCACCAACAGCCTGCTCTGATCTAAAATTGCTTTTTTGGAAGTGATAATCGTATTCATATACTGTTTCTCCTTCTATACTGAACAATGTTCATTATAGGGCTTTTATAGGTAAATGTCAAGTTGCTTTTCACACCCGTACCTTGCACTTGCTGCATGGTGTCGGAGCCAGCGATGTCAAGATAGAATAAAAATACAAAAAATTTTCTCTTGACAAATCTTGTCAAAACGTTTATTATAAACTTAGTTTTTAATCCAATTAAATACCAACACGAAACTAATGACCAAGAGGAGTACATGTGTTAGGAGATTCACAGAGAGCTGCAGGTGGTGGGATTGCAGTATTCAATAAGACATGGAATGGACTTGGGAAGGTGGGAGCAAAGAGTCTGTTTATAAAAAATGACTTGAGTAATGTCCAACGGGATTTCCGCCCGTTATCAAGGGAAAGCGCATGATGGTGCGTGTGGAGAGAGGGTGTATTTTTCATATGCCAAATTAGGTGGTACCGCAGAAGTTTTTGAGCTTTTGTCCTAGTAGAGATATTAGGACAGAAGCTTTTTTTATGCACAGACCCGTGCAGAGGAAATATACCGCTAAGGCGGCGCACGGGTCGCGCGGTGAGCAGGGAAGATGAGACTTCCTTGCTCGATTGCACACGGGCACCCAAAGGAAGAATGTCAGCAAAACTGACAAAGACACGCGTGTCTCCGTTATTTTAAGAATAGAAAGGATGATATTTTATGATAAAACCAAGCTACGAACAAGTGAAACAGTACACAAAGGAATATACCTACATTCCAGTGTGCAAGGAGCTTTTGGCGGATGATATCACGCCGATTTTGATGCTTAGAAAGCTTGCGGCGCTTGACGAACAGTATTTTCTGCTGGAGAGCGTGGAGGGAGGAAGCCTTGGCAGATATTCATTTTTGGGGTATCATCCCAAATTGACTGTATTCTGCAAAAATGGAATAACAAAAATGCAGGAAAATGGCATGGTACGCATTTTACCTGGAACGCCTAAAGAAGCATTGCAAACAATTTTAGAGACTTATCGTTCTCCGCAGATTGAAGAGCTTCCTACATTTACAGGCGGTTTTGTCGGATATTTTTCATATGAGATGATACAGTACGCAGAGCCAAAGCTAAAAATTAAGCAAAGTGATATCAACGATTGTGAATTGATGATGTTTGATAAGTTGATTGCATTTGATCAGCTTCATCACAAAATATATTTCATCACTAACGCAAAAGCGCAGGATGGTGAAGAAGGCTACCAAAAAGCAGTTCTGGAACTGGATGCATTTGTGGAAACGATGCGGTTAACGGAGCCTGTGCCATATGAAGAACCACTTCCAGCGCCGGAATTTACCTGTAACCTTTCCGAAGAGGAGTACTGTGCAATGGTGGAAAAGACAAAGCATTACATTAAAGAGGGCGATATTTTTCAGGGAGTTATCTCGCGACGGTTTGAGGCGGATTATGACGGAAGCTTGCTCAATGCATACAGAGTACTGCGTACCACCAATCCATCACCCTACATGTATTATATAAATATGAAAGAGATGCAGATAGCAGGAACTTCACCGGAGACAATGGTGAAACTCACAAATGGAAAATTAATGACATTTCCGGTGGCCGGAACGAGAAAGCGGGGAAAGGACAGGGAGGAAGACCTTGCATTGGAAAAGGAGCTTCTGGCGGATGAAAAGGAGTGCGCTGAACACAATATGTTAGTTGATTTGGCGAGAAATGACATTGGAAAAATTGCGGAATACGGCAGTGTTCGAGTGGAAGATTACATGGCAGTTCATCGTTTTTCCCAGGTGATGCACATTGCAAGCACTGTCACAGGAAAACTGGCGGCCTATAAGACTTGCGGTGATACGATAGAGGCATTACTTCCGGCAGGAACACTTTCTGGAGCGCCAAAGTTTAGGGCATGTGAGATTATTGACGAGTTGGAATCAGTGCCAAGAGGAGTGTATGGCGGTGCAATTGGATATCTTGATTTTAGCGGAAATCTTGATGTCTGTATTGCGATTCGGACAGCAGTCAAGAAAGGTAAAAGAATTTTTGTGCAGGCAGGTGCTGGAATTGTTGCAGATTCCATACCAGAGAATGAATATCAAGAGTGTGCAAACAAAGCTGGGGCTGTGATTGAGGCAATTCGCAGGGTAGACGAAATCTGCTGAGAGCACATAATACTTCTGTATAGCGACCTGAAATCATTCAAATATTGCAGGCTTTGCGTAAAATTAATTTCTTAAAAAGAATTTAAAACAAGGAGGGAATCAATTGATATTGCTTATTGATAATTATGACAGTTTTTCTTTTAATTTGGTACAGATCATTGGGGAATTGTTAGGTGAGGGAAAGGAGCAAGAAAATCTCCGAATAATCCGAAATGATGCACTAACGATTGAACAGATTTTGACGTTGGCACCAACGCACATTGTTCTATCACCAGGACCGGGGAAACCGTCTGACGCAGGTGTGTGTGAGGCACTTATCAAGGTTTTGGCCAGCGAGACAGAGAGAGCAATTCCATTGTTAGGGGTCTGTTTGGGGCATCAGGCAGTGTGTGAGGTATTTGGCAGCAGAATTGTATATGCACCAGAATTGATGCATGGCAAACAGAGCACAGTTAAAGTAGATAACGAAAAGTTAATATTTCAAGGACTTCCAAAGGAGTTGGATGTTGCGAGATACCATTCGCTTGTGGCAGATAAAAATACGATTCCTGATGAGCTTGCAGTCACAGCAGTTGATGAAAAGGGCGTGGTGATGGCAGTACAACATAAAAAATATCCGATTTATGGAGTACAGTTTCATCCAGAGTCGATTATGACACCATTTGGGAAAAAGATGATAGAGAATTTTTTGAAAGGCAGGGATAGAAAATGATTGTAGAAGCAACGAAAAAAGTAGTGGAAAACATTGATTTAACACCAGATGAGGCAGAACAGGTGATGGATGAAATTATGAGTGGTGAGGCAGAACAAATTAATATGGCATCTTTTCTCACGGCGCTTCGCATGAAAGGGGAGACTGTTGAGGAGATTACTGCATTCGCAAAGGGAATGCGGAAGTATGGTACAAAGGTTCCGGTCCGTGGTGATGTGCTTGAAATCGTGGGAACAGGTGGCGACGAGGCAAATTCCATTAATATTAGCACTGCGGCGAGTATTGTTGCGGCAGCAGCGGGATATAAGGTGGCAAAACACGGAAACCGGAGTGTATCGAGCAAGAGTGGAGCGGCTGACTGTCTTGAGGCACTTGGTGTCAAGTTGGATTTGGAGCCGGAGAAGAATGCGGAAGTGTTGGAAAAAGGAAATATTTGTTTTATGTTTGCGCAGAAATATCACGCTGCAATGCGTTTTGTGGGCCCTGTGAGAAAGGGAATCGGTCTTAGGACAGTATTCAATATTCTTGGACCGCTTGCAAATCCGGCAGAGGCAAATGCGGAATTGATGGGCGTGTACAGCGAGGATTTGGTGGAGCCGTTGGCACATGTGCTCAGCAATCTTGGTGTCAAGCGTGCACTGGTCGTATATGGGCAGGATAGACTTGACGAGATTTCTATGAGTGCTCCTACAACTTGCGTGGAAGTTAAAAATGGTAAATTTGAAAAATATGAGATTACGCCGGAGCAATTTGGATTCAAAAGATGCCAGAAGAGTGAGCTTATAGGCGGGGATGGATTTGAGAATGCAAAGATTACAATAGATATTTTAAAAGGCAATTGTACTGATGCAAAAGCAGATGCTGTGATTATAAATGCTGGAGCTGGTATTTATTTGATGGGTGGAGCTTCTTCTATTGAGGAGGGAGTAGAAATTGCACGTGAGACAATCAGAAGCGGAAAGGCATATAAGACGTTGCAGAACTTTATAAAGCTTACAAATTCATAACACTCTTTAATGTGCAAAAACGGCTGCGTTGACAGGATAGTCTGATTTTTGTGAGTGGAAGAGTAGGTTGAGTAAGAATGGAGGATATTATGATATTGGACGATTTGGCAGCAGCTACCAGAGCAAGAGTGGCGCGAAAGAAAAGGGAAGTGTCCTTTAAACAAGTAAAACAAAGCGCAGAAAAAATCGCTGCAGGTGAGGGCGCATTTACCTTTCCCTTTGAGAAGGCAATTTCCAAAAAAGAAATCAGTTTTATCTGCGAGGTAAAAAAGGCGTCACCGTCAAAGGGAATTATCACTGAAAAATTTCCATATTTAAGTATTGCACAGGATTATGAAAGAGCTGGAGCAGACTGTATTTCTGTGTTGACAGAGCCGGATTATTTTATGGGTGATGATAGATTTTTAACAGAAATCAACGATAAGGTTTCTATCCCAATTCTCCGAAAGGATTTTACGGTTGACCCCTATTTGATTTATGAGGCGAAACTGTTGGGCGCTTCGTGTATTTTGTTGATTGCGGCATTGCTTGACACGGACACCATCAGGGAATATAAAGCAGTGTGTGATGGATTGGGATTGTCAGCACTTGTGGAGGTACACGACGAGCGCGAGTTGCACAGTGCACTTGATGCAGGTGCGCGGCTGGTTGGTGTAAACAACAGAGATTTAAAAACATTTACAGTAAATATTCAAAATAGTATACGACTTAGAGATCTGGTGCCTGACAATATTTTGTTTGTGGCGGAAAGTGGTATTCAGACCGGCAGCGACATACAAGCGCTTCGCGATGCGCATGTAGATGGCGTGTTGATTGGAGAGACATTAATGCGCAGTCAGAATAAGGTTGAACTGCTTAAAGGGTTAAAAGGGATATCAATCGCTACAGAATGTGCAGGAGAGAGAATATGACAAAAGTAAAGATATGTGGGCTGAAAACACTTGCAGATATAAATATTGTCAATCGGTATCTGCCAGAGTATGTTGGTTTTGTATTTGCAAAGACTAAACGGTTTGTCACAGATGAACAGGCACTTATTATGCGAAAAATGCTGGATAAACGCATTCAGGCGGTGGGCGTTTTCGTTGATGAGCCACTAGAGCATGTGGTTCGATTATGTGACACAGGTGCTATAAATATAGTACAGCTCCACGGTGATGAGACGGATACATATATTCAGAAATTAAAAGAAAAAACTGATACAAGTGTCATAAAAGCAGTTCGTGTACAGAGCGCGCCACAGGTAATAGAAAACATTTCAGTGGAGGCGGACTTTATGCTTTTTGACACCTACAAAAATGGAATACTTGGCGGTACAGGAGAACGTTTTTCCCTGAAAATATTGCAGGAAAGTTTCTTGGAATTACGCGAAAAAAATCAAACAATCAAGCCATATTTCCTTGCAGGAGGGCTTCATTGTGACAATGTTATGGCGGTAATTCGTCAGATGGATTGCTATGCTGTTGATGTCAGCAGTGGTGTTGAGACAGATAATGCAAAGGATGAGATAAAGATAAAAACATTTTTGGATTGTGTTAGGAAAGTGTAAACGTGATAATAAAATATACCAACCATACAGTTGGAAAAAAATATGAAAGGAAATAAAAAGAAATGGAAACAAATGGAGAAAAGAATAAAAAAGGCAGATATGGCTTGTATGGAGGTCAATATATACCGGAGACGTTGGTTCCAGCGGTGCAGGAACTAGAACAAGCATATGAGACTTATAAAAATGACCCTACATTTCAGGCGGAATTAAAATATTTGATGGAAAATTATGCAGGAAGACCTTCGCTTTTGTACTATGCAGAGAAAATGACAAAGGATTTGGGTGGGGCGAAAATTTATTTAAAACGGGAGGACTTAAATCATACAGGTTCGCACAAAATTAACAACGTGCTTGGTCAGGTACTTTTAGCAAAAAAGATGGGCAAAAAACGTGTGATTGCAGAGACCGGTGCAGGGCAGCATGGTGTGGCAACTGCCACAGCGGCGGCTTTGATGGGACTGGAGTGTGAAATTTTTATGGGTAAGGAAGATACAGATAGACAGGTATTAAATTGTTATCGCATGGAACTTCTGGGCGCGAAGGTCCACCCTGTAACTACGGGAACCATGACGCTTAAAGATGCCGTCAATGAAACGATGCGCGAGTGGGCTTCCAGAATGGATGATACACTTTATGTGTTGGGGTCTGTTATGGGACCGCATCCATTTCCAATGATTGTGCGCGACTTTCAGAAGATTATTGGAGAGGAAATTAAAGAACAGCTTATGAAAGCAGAGGGAAAGCTGCCTGACGCAGTGATTGCCTGTGTAGGAGGTGGAAGTAATGCGATGGGTTCGTTCTATGAATTTATACCTGATACAAGTGTCAGATTAATTGGATGCGAGGCGGCAGGTCTCGGCGTTGACAATCCCCAAAATGCGGCGACGATTGCAAACGGAAGTGTTGGTATTTTTCATGGAATGAAATCGCTATTCTGCCAAGATGAATATGGACAGATAGCGCCAGTTTACTCGATATCGGCAGGATTGGACTATCCTGGAATCGGACCAGAGCACGCAAATCTAAATGAGATAGGGCGCGCGCAATATGTTCCTATCACAGACGAGGAGGCTGTGGAAGCCTTTGAGTATCTGTCACGGACAGAAGGAATTATTCCGGCGATAGAGAGTGCACATGCGGTTGCCTATGCCAAAAAGATAGCTCCGGATTTTGATAAAAACCAGATTCTCATCGTGACAATTTCAGGGCGCGGTGATAAGGATGTAGCAGCAATTGCAAGATATAGAGGTGTGGAGATTTTTGATTAAGAGAGGAGAAAGAAAAATGAGCAGAATTAGTAATGCATTTGATAATAAGAAGGCATTTATTGCATTTGTGACAGGGGGCGACCCTGATATAGAGACAACGGAGGCGCTGATTCCGCAGATGGCGGCAGCAGGCGCGGATTTAATTGAGATTGGGATTCCATTTTCGGACCCGATTGCTGAGGGAATTGTCATACAGGCGGCAGACGAGCGCGCATTGAAGGCAGGGACGACAACTGACAAACTTTTTGATATGGTGAAGCGTGTGCGCGAAAAGGTGGATATTCCGCTGGTTTTTATGACCTATATCAATCCTATCTTCACCTATGGAACAGAGCGTTTTGTGAAGAGGTGCGCTGAGTGCGGCATTGACGGAATCATTGTTCCCGATGTTCCGTTTGAGGAGAAAGAGGAGGTAAACGGCGCATGTGAGGTAGCAGGAATCGAGCTGATTTCCATGATTGCACCTACATCAGAGGAACGCATAGATATGATTGCGCGTCAGGCAAAAGGCTTTCTCTACTGTGTTTCGTCCCTTGGCGTTACTGGAGTCCGAAGCAAAATCACAACAAATATGAAAGAGATGATAGACCATGTGAAAAATGTGGCAGACATTCCATGTGCCATCGGCTTTGGCATTGCGACGCCACAGCAGGCGCACGAGATGGCAGCCGTATCGGATGGCGCGATTGTGGGCAGCGCCATCGTTAGGCTCATTGAACAGAATGGAAAAAACTGCATTGAGCCAGTCTGCCAGTATGTGCGCGAGATGAAAGCGGCTGTGGCTTCGGCATAGAGCGATGCATTTTAGATATATAACTCATTTCCTTTTCTTGTCGAACAGGCTTTTTTTATTGCCAATGCTACAACAGAAACCATAGCTCCATTTACTTCACGGGCTGATTGCGGGCATTTTACAACACAGCGCATACATGAAATACACTTTTTGCTGTCTGTAATTTTCGGATTTTCTGCGTTGACTGCCTTTGCGGGACACTGCTCGGCACAGAGACCGCAGCCTGTGCAGTTATCGTTTGCTTTTGGCACTAAACTGGCTCCGCCCGCTTTCTTATAGGGGCGGTTTCCCGGAATGTGCGGTGATGAAAAATCGGTTAAGTTACCATTTATTTTATCTAATATTTTTTTTGCAAAATAGTTTAACTCGCTTTCGTCTTCGGCATCAGGTCTGCCCGCCGCATACTGGTGCATGATAGAATGTTCTGCAATGGCGGCAATAGCGGCAATGACCTTAAAGCCACTTTTTTCTGCAGCATCATTTAATTCAATCAAGGTGTCTTCATATGCCCGGTTACCATATACACAAACTATGACACACGGAGCCTGATTCCCATGAATATTTAAAATTCTTTGAGTGGCAAGACTGGGAACACGTCCTCCATAAGAGGGAACGGCAATCAAGGCAATATCCTCTTTTCCTATGTTAAGTGAGCAATAATCAGTTTCTGCATTGGATAAATCAATTTTATTGACAGGCATTCCCCAGGTTTTCGTTATGATTTCTGCAACTTTATCGGTCCCTCCTGTCGGACTAAAGGTAATTTGTGACACGTTCATATTTGACCTCCTGTAATTTTAAAACTTACATCATTATAGCAGGTGTAGGGTGTAATGTCAAGATTTACAGCAATGCAGATATATGGTACAATCTATCATGGAAAGGAGAAATGTCATGCACATCAGTACAAAATGTTCCATTGCCATTCATTGTTTAATTTTCATTTATGAATACGGAGATAAGCAAAAAGTAACCAGTGATCTTTTGTCATTATCGACCGGAATCAACCCCGTTACCATCCGAAATATTATAAGTTCTTTGAGAAAAGACGGCATACTATCTGTCAAATTTGGGACAGGCGGCACAACACTAAATTGTCCATTAAACGAAATAACGATATATCGTATATGCAAAGCGATAGAGCCAAACTTTATTTCTAAGCTGTTTGGGATTCACCCATTACCTTCGCCACTATGTCCTATAGGGAAAAATATTCATAATGTATTGGATTATTCTTATCAGAAAATCGGAAGTGATTTGTGTGACAGTCTAAAAAATATCACATTAAAAGATATTATTTCTGATTATCATTATATTCAGCAGAAAGCTGATGAATAGGCTCATAGGATATAGAGAGCTGGAAACGGAAAAAAGAAGTCAATAAAGTTTTGCCTATATTTTGGGTCATATTGTACGAATTCTATAACAGCCCCTCTCTTATTTGCTTTCCGGCTGTCCCATGTTCGCGGGCAATCGTGATAATAACGCCAGGAGAGGAAACCTGTATTGTCTGCTTGTCTGTTTCAGGCTGTGCTTTCTGTTTTTCCTGCTCCAAAGTTTTCTATAATTTTATCATTACAATACTCATAATAGAAATAGCAATTATATCAGCAATTGGGGCAGCCCAGAAAATACCCGTAACACCGCCAAAAATCAGAACAATAATTCCGAGTTTTCAACAGAGATAAACAAGAGATTCCTATTTAAAGTGATTGTATAATAAATAAATACAAACAGAAGTTTGTAAAGAAAAAACACTTGACACCTATTCTTTTTTGTAGTATTCTGGTTAAGTCGTGTGATATATCAAGTGGAGGAAATAAGGTGAAGGCTGGTAATCTTACAGCAAGAGAGGCTATAATCGGACTGGAACAGCTTGAATATAAAGGGATGCTCTATGATTTTTATGGAGAACTTTTAACACAGCATCAGAAAAAAATATACGAAGATGCAATTTTCAATGACTTGTCTTTGAGTGAAATTGCAGAAGAGCAAGGAATTAGTCGTCAGGGAGTTTACGATTTACTCAAACGGTGTGATAAATTATTGGCAGATTATGAAAAGAAGCTACATCTGGTGGAAAAGTTTTCTAAGATTAAACAAAGTATCCAGCAGATTAACAAACTTACAGATGATGAGCAGATAAAACGATTGTCCAATGAAATTATAGAGGAGCTTTGAGCGGATGGCATTTGAGAGCTTAACAGATAAACTGCAGAATGTTTTTAAAAATTTAAGAAGTAAAGGACGACTGACAGAGGCGGATGTGAAGTCTGCACTCAAGGAAGTTAAGATGGCGCTCTTGGAGGCAGATGTTAACTTTAAAGTGGTAAAACAGTTTGTGAAGTCCGTGGAGGAGCGTGCAATTGGCTCTGATGTCATGAACGGATTAAACCCTGGTCAGATGGTTATTAAGATTGTAAATGAAGAAATGGTATCTCTGATGGGGTCCGAGACTACTGAATTAGAACTGCAGCCGGGAAAAGCGACTACTGTGATAATGATGTGTGGTCTGCAGGGTGCCGGGAAAACGACTGCGGCGGCTAAGATTGCTGGAAAGCTAAAGTTAAAGGGAAAAAAGCCATTGCTTGTGGCATGTGATATTTACAGACCCGCTGCAATTGAACAGTTACATGTTAATGCAGATAAGCAACAGGTAGATTTCTTTTCAATGGGAAGCAATCATAAACCTGTTGACATTGTGAAGGCATCTTTGGAACATGCGGCAAAAAACAATAATAATATTATAATTATAGATACTGCAGGACGTCTGCATATAGATGAAGAAATGATGGCAGAACTGCAGGAGATTAAGGAGCATGTCGATGTACATCAGACGCTATTGGTTGTGGATGCCATGACCGGACAGGATGCTGTCAATGTAGCGAAAGAATTTGATGAAAAAGTAGGCGTGAGCGGAGTGATTCTCTCAAAAATGGATGGTGATACGCGAGGAGGGGCAGCGCTGTCTGTAAGAGCAGTTACCAGTAAGCCGATTTTATTTGTGAGTACCGGTGAAAAACTGACAGATATCGAGCAGTTTTATCCTGACAGAATGGCAAATCGTATCTTGGGAATGGGAGATGTCCTTACGCTGATTGACAAGGTTGCAGAGGCAAATCTTGAAATGGATGCGGAGAAAGAAAAGGAAATGGCTTCGCGTCTAAAAAAAGGGAAATTTGACTTTGAAGATTACTTGGAAAGTATGAATCAAATGAAAAAGCTTGGCGGTCTGTCAAGTATCCTTGGCATGATGCCTGGTATGGGACTCAAGGCAAGTGATATTGAGGCGGCAGTGGATGACAAGCAGCTTGCACACATGGAAGCAATTGTATTGTCTATGACTCCGGCAGAACGCAAGGACCCAAAACTGTTAAATCCAAGCCGTAAGCACAGAATTGCGAAAGGTGCTGGTGTGGACATTGCAGTTGTAAATCGTTTCATCAAGCAGTTTGAGCAGTCTCAAAAAATGATGAAGCAGCTTCCGGGAATGATGGGAGGCTTTAGCGGTAAAAAGGGAAGGTTTAAACTTCCTTTTTAATACATTATTATTTTAATAAAATGAAAGATTTATGAGGTGAAGAAAAATGGCAGTAAAAATCAGATTAAGAAGAATGGGTCAGAAGAAAGCTCCTATCTATAGAATCATTGTAGCGGATTCGAGATCACCCAGAGATGGAAAGTGCATTGAGGAGATTGGAACATACAATCCAAACACAGATCCTAGCGAATTTAAGGTAAATGAGGAGTTAGCAAAGAAATGGTTGTCAAATGGTGCACAGCCTACAGAGGTGGTATCAAAGATTTTCAAAGCAGCAGGGATTGAAAAATAGGATGGATCGAACACTCATGGAGGGGTGAATGATGAAGGAGTTAGTCGAGGTTATCGCGAAGGCTTTAGTGGACAACCCTGATGAGGTAGTCGTTACAGAGAAGACAGAGGGTAAAAATATCACTGTAGAACTTCATGTAGCACCGGCCGATATGGGGAAAGTGATTGGCAAGCAGGGCAGAATTGCAAAAGCAATCCGCTCTGTTGTGAAAGCGGCATCTTCCAAGGATAATCTTAAGGTGGATGTTGAGATTGTGTAAGCTCATAGAAGGTGTTCGGAGGAACACCTTTTTATTATGCACACGGACGCGGAAAGGAAATATGCAGCTTAAAGCTGCCCGTGTCTGGCACGCGAGTAGGAGAAGATGAATCTTCTCTACTCGATTGTACACGCCGACGCAAAGAAAATATGCCACTAAAAGTGGCGCATCGGCGGCGTGTGAGTAGGGAGAAAATCGTTTGATTGGAGAAGAAAATGGAGGATTTATTACAGGTAGGGGCCATCACGCAGCCGCATGGTATTCATGGGGAGGTAAAGGTATTTCCGACGACAAGTGACGTAAAGCGTTTTAAGAAATTGAAAGAAGTCATCTTGGACACTGGAAAAGAGCAGATAACCCTTGAAATAGAAAGTGTTAAGTTTTTTAAACAATTCGTGATTTTAAAATTTAAAGGTTTTGACAATATCAATGACATACAAAAATATAAGGGAAAGCCCCTTCTAGTGACAAGAGAGAATGCAGTAAAACTTGGACAGGATGAGTATTTCATTGCGGATTTAATTGATATGGCTGTGTATGATGAGAAAGATCAGTATCTTGGCATTCTGACAAATGTGATTGAGACAGGCGCAAATGATGTGTATGAAGTCAAATTTGAAGACGGTCGGGAAGTACTGTTTCCAGCTATTAAACAGTGTATTCTTGATGTGGATATGGAAGGCAGAAAAATGAAAGTACACATTATGGATGGACTTTTGGATTAGGAGAAACTTATGCATTTTCATATTATGACACTGTTTCCAGAGATGGTGCTTGAGGGGCTGCGTACTAGTATTATAGGACGAGCGGAGGAAAAAGGGTGCATCTCTATAGAGGCGGTAAATATACGAGACTATACATTGGATAAGCATAAAAAAGTAGATGATTACACATATGGCGGCGGCGCAGGCATGTTGATGCAGGCACAACCTGTCTATGATTGTTGGAAGGTATTGAATGATACTATTATCCGGCGAAGAAGTGTAGCGCAGGAAAAATTATCTGAAAATGTATCAAAGACAAGGGTAATCTATGTAACGCCGCAGGGAGAGGTGTTTCATCAAAAAAAGGCAGTAGAGTTAGCACAGGAAGAGGACTTAATTTTTTTATGCGGACATTATGAGGGGATTGATGAGCGGGTTCTAAAAGAGATAGTAACGGATTATATATCCATTGGGGATTATGTGCTTACAGGAGGAGAACTGCCAGCAATGGTCATAATTGATGCAGTGTCAAGGCTTGTGCCAGGGGTTTTGAGTAATGCAGAATCTGCGCAGACAGAGTCCCATGCAAATGGTCTTTTGGAGTATCCACAGTATTCCAGACCGGAAATCTGGCATGAGAAAAAAGTGCCAGAAGTACTTTTGAGTGGTCATCATGCGAATATAGAAAGATGGCGTTTGGAACAGTCCCTCGAAAGGACAAAGGAGCGACGACCAGAATTATATGCGGCATATTTGGAAGCGAATCCACCTCAGCCACCAAAAAAAGGGCGAAAATAGAAAAATCTACTTGCATTTAAGCCAGATTTATGGTAAATTACTACTGTTGCGAATAAAGAGATGGTCCTCTGGTACAAGTTATATAAGGAATGGTTATAATATAGAAGTATTAAGAACGTCGAAAAAATAAGGAGGCAGAGCAAATGAACGAAATTATCAGAGAAATTGAGAAAGAACAGTTAAAGGAAAATGTTGACAACTTTAAAGTTGGTGATACTGTGCGTGTGCATGGTAAAATCAAAGAGGGTAATCGCGAGAGAATCCAGATTTTTGAGGGTACTGTATTAAAGATTCAGGGCGGCAGCAATAGAATGACTTTTACAGTCAGAAAGATTTCTAATGGTGTCGGTGTAGAGAAGACTTGGCCGATGCATTCTCCAAATGTCGAGAAAGTTGAGCTTGTAAGAGCTGGTAAAGTTAGACGTGCTAAGTTGTACTATTTAAGAGATCGCGTTGGTAAGAAAGCTAAGGTAAAAGAACTGATGAAATAGTTGGTTTGTGTGGCGGAGTTTGGTGACAAGCTCCGCTTTTGCAGTTATTATGAAAGTGAAAGTTACAGTTCAGACTAGGACTTTGCACTACGTTGCAAATTATGGCTTTACAAGCCACGTAAGAAAGCGTAATGGCTAAGATGCATCAAGCCATTTTCATAGCAAAGGCCACATGATGTTTATTTCATTAGAAAGGAAAATTTTAATGGGATATATAGAAGAAACAAACGAGTTAAAACTTGATTTTAACAAAATTACAAAGATGACAGGGCAGGAAGTTATTCCTGTTGCAATTCAAAATATGGATACCAAGGAAGTGATTCTTGTGGCATATACAAATGAACAGGCGATGCTAGAATCCATTCGATTGCGCAGGTTAGTGTTATGGAGTACCTCAAGAAATGAACTGTGGTATAAAGGAAAAACATCAGGGAATGAGTTTGAGTTGACAGAGATTTTGGTCAATTGTGAGCAAAATTCACTGGTGTATAAAGTAAGACCGCTAAAAGGAAATATTTGCCATACTTCCTATCAGGGAGTGGCAAACAATTGTTTTTATAGAAGAATTGATATGGAAAGTATGCGTCTTGTAAATCTAAATGAAGGAAAATAAATTATGTATGTACTTCCCCGACTATGTCGGGGAAGCAGCATCTTTAGAATATAATATTTTCAAAATGATTGGCGTTGATATGGACGATACAATAATTAAAAAGATTACAGATGTAAAGTATACAGGAGTTAGCAAACCTGCTGTCAATCCTTTTTGTGCCACAATCAGAGCAACTTCTCCTCGCGTCATCATTCCAACACCGATTTTCAGAGAATCAATTCCTCTAAATTTACACAGGCGAGCTGTTATTCCGCAGCCTATGACTTTTGAGATTAACCCCACAACGACAAATGCGATAGAAAATATTAGGATACTCATATTTACACTTTCTACATTGGTCTTCAGACCAATACTTGCAAAAAAGACAGGACCGAACAACATATAGGAATTTGTGTCCATTTTTTCTGCAATGTACTTGGAATCGCGAATGGAGCAGAGAATAATTCCAGCCACGTAAGCTCCTGTAATGTCTGCAATACCAAAATATTTTTCCGCGATGTATGCCATAGCAAGGCAAAGCGCCAGTCCTAAAATTGGAATGCGTCTTGTATGTGGGTATTTGTTATCGATATATTGAAAAAGTTTATAGAAAATAAATCCAATTACGATAGCAAATATAAAAAATAGAACAGTGTTGACCAGAACTGTTGTCGGTTTGGAATCTGGACTTTTAAAACCTATCACAAAGGTTAGCACAATGATACCAATAATATCGTCAATAATTGCGGCGCTTAATATAGTGGTGCCGACCCGTCCTTTTAATTTTCCCATTTCCTTTAACGACTCTACAGTGATACTCACAGAAGTTGCAGTTAGTATCGTACCTACAAAAACTGCCTTGTAAAACTCTTCGGACCCCCATGGTGCAAAACCATAAAATGCCATATAGAGCAGCGCACCGCATATTAACGGAATAAATACGCCAGCACAGGCAATCAGCGCGGCAATCGGTCCTGTTTTCATCAAATCTTTTAAGTCAGTTTCTAGTCCGGCGGAGAACATCAACAATACTACGCCAATCTCGGCAAGCTGTATGAGAAAGTCTGATTGCTCCACCCAGCCTAACAAGCTTGGTCCAATTAATAGTCCTGCAATGATTTCCCCTACTACCTGTGGTGCTTTACATTTTCTGGCTGCAATTCCGCATACTTTTGCGGCGACAATAATAATAGCCAGATTTTTAAACATGAAATACGATTCCATTTAAAATTCCCCCTCTTTCGTAGTTTTCATCGTATTTTCTTTATCGTCTACATTATAGCTTTTTGCAGATATAAAATCAATATAAATCTTTTTTGAACATAAAAAGCGTATAGAATAAAATCCATACGCTTTTTGTGTTCAAAACTGATATTCTGCAATCAAATCAGTTCCTAAACATTCACTATTTTTTGTAGAAATAATTATATATTTTTACAAGATTTGTCGAAAAATGGCTTTATAATCGTGTATGTCTATAATTCCAACTGCAAGGCTAATTTTTTATGATTTTTAGCCGCGAACATAAATCCATTCACCAATCCAGTCTCTAGTGGAATAGTTATAGAGACGCTTATAGATTTTTCCGTCCTCTGCTGTATAGTAAACCCATTCTATTTTATCTGCTAATGGCATAACTGTTGTTTTAGAAGACATTGTTGTAGATATAGAATTAGCAGCAGAAACAACTTGTGGTGGTTGCAAGATAAATGCTGATAAAGAAAACGCAGCCATAGTAGTTATTAGTTTTTTACTCATTTTCATTAATGAATTCTCCTTGATTATTATATATTCTTATCCCTGAAGGATAATATTCCAAACTTGTAATAGTTTCAACATATGTATCATTAATATATAAATCATAGCCAGCAGTATTATTGATAATAAAATAAGCATTTTGAGCCGTAGGCGATGTGAAAGTTTCGTAAAAATGTGGGGGATAATAGTTTGCTTCAAAAATGAACATATATGATGCAGCAGAAATACATAAAATAAGCACTGTTAATACAATATTCGCTAAAATCTTCTTCCATGTCTTTGTTTCCTGTAACAGTAGCCAAATCCGTTTTTTAAAATCATTGTTTTTTGACTGCGCAAAGGAAAGTGTATGCCCTTTGAGATAGGAAGGCGGCTGAACTAAGAGCTTTGTAGATGCATGTTTCATGTATAACAGACACGCAGCATATTGTTCTGTTATCTCAATATTGTTTTGTGTGATCTTTGCGTCTATATGCATTTCCATCAAAGTATTGGAAAATTGATACAGTACAATACATGCAGGATTCCACCAATAAATACTGGCTAACAGACATATGACATTTTTGATTGGAAAACTGTAGTGTAAATGATGCATTACTTCGTGATAGAGTACATAGTAGAGCTTGTCCAGTGGAATGTCCATATTTTCTGGAAGGATAATACAAGGATGTTTCCAACCAAAAATAAGAGGTATATTTAAGTAAGGCAGTTCCACCACATGGAAAAAATTGTTTCTGTTACACTGCTTACAAATCTGATCCAATATAGTTTGATATCGGGGATCTGTGGTTTTGTCCTGTCCATATTTTAATATATAATTTTGCGCCCGCTGATAAGAAAGGGCATATCGAAAAAGGTTTACGAATATACCAATAATCCAGACCACCTCAAAAAGATCCCACAATGATATATGTGTTTTAAATATAGGAATTTGGGACTGACGAATGTAGGAAATAATTTTTGAAAGTGATTGGGGAAGAAATATGCTGATAGTAAATGGAAGTTCAAACGGAAAGAGCAAACGAACAAAAACAATTCCGACAAGAAATATAAGAATCTTATATCCTATGCAGACCACTGTGGTTTTGTGTGAAAAGATTATAGAGATTAACACAGCGGCTGCAGTACTTGCCAGAAATGCCATCAGCACAGTTGAAAACGAAAAGTGAAGCATAAAGACCTCTATTATGATTTATTTTCTCTGGGGTGATAATTTCTCTCTTTATATTCCTGAAGCAGTTTTTCCATCTCTGCAATTTCCTGCATCGCTTTTTCTGGATTGTCATCCGCCTGCATCATAGCACTGAGCAGGGATTGGCTGGACACTAATCTACTAAACTGAAGATAGTCGTCTACGAACATTTTCTGAATCGCTTCTGACGCAGTTGGAGCCAGTTTGAAACGTCTCGAGAAAATGTTGCCGTCCACAGCAATTTCAGCTACTTCAATCAGTTCAAGTTTAAGCAATTTCCGAATTGCAGGCTGTACAATATTACTGGTAAGGTCAGGATGAACCTTCAAAATCTGAGTAACACTTAAAGGTTCTTCAGAGTGCAGTATTGTATCTAAAATGTTATATTCTTTAGAATTTAGATATTTCGTCATACGATACACCTTCCTGTAAAACGACAAAATCTTTTTGTTACTATAATTATTCTACACTATCAAATTATAAAAATCAATAGAAAGTTTTTAATAAAAATATATTTATTTTTTAAATACAAAATTAAAAAAATAATTGACAAATTTCTCCATAATGTTACAATTATTTTAAAAGAATTCTTTCTTACATTGAAAATTAGGTTTTGAAATAATTGACCATACAGAAATGAGGTAAATTATGAAAAAGATATGGACAGCATTGAGCTGTTTGATGCTATGTATGATATTTTCTAATGTTGCATTTGCAGAAGAACCAATTTTGGCAGACAAATCAGTTATCTTTGTAATTGATACAAGTGGTAGTATGAAGTCAAATGATCCAGATAGACTTGCAGTTGATAGTATTTCGCAGTTTATTTATTCTCTGCCGTCAGATTACAAGGCAGGATTGGTTGCGTACAGTGCACAGGTTGGGGTTCTGCAAGCTCCAGTGGCGGGAGTTAGCCGGAAAATGGTAGCAGAGCAGGCGTTACAACTCAAATATGAAGGATATAGTGATGCTGGGGAGGGACTTTCGAGTGCAATCCGCCTATTGGCAGAGGATGATGCACAGGAGAAATATATTGTTATGCTTTCCGATGGAGAAATCCTGTTGGAGAATAAGACAAGCACAGAAGAAGCTGTTGTTCAATATAAAGAAGCAATACAAGAGGCTGTGAATAAGGGGATTACGGTACATGTGATTGGACTGGGTAGTGAGATGGCAGACACAAACAGCTTGATTTTTTCTGTGGCGGAGGAGACAGGTGGCGGTATATTTTTTGAGGAGAAGGCGCAGGGGATACAGGATGCTGTTGATACAATACGAAGAGACAAATTTGGTGTGAAGCAATCCACACTTGCTATAGTGGATGCTGACGGTACGGCGGAGAGCATTTCCGCAGCACTTCCATATACTTATGCAGATAAGATTCGGATTCTTATCACCTGTGAAAAGCCTGTGAAAAACTTGAAAGTCAGTCTTCAGGCAGAGAGTGCATCACAGGTAAATGGAAGTCGGTATGCGGTGATTGAAATCGACAATCCGACAGAGGATCAGCTAGAGGTTAGCTTTGAGGGGGAAGCAGGGAGCCGGGTCTGGGTCAATGCCATACCAGAGTATTATGTGACGCCAGATGTATCTGTTGAATACATGGACACTGAACCGCAGGATGCAGACCCATTCACGGAACATCCTTATGACCGCACCGCCCATATTACATATAGTTTTGCCAGTGTAGCAAACTCGACAGTGCATTTGTGGGAAAATACCTATTTTGATCACAGCAGCATTCCAATAGTGATAACAAGCGATAGTGATGAGAGAATGGAGAATCTTTTTTTGGACAAGGGCAGCTTGATAATGCAGGAGGAAGTAACAGAAGCAAGCAAGCTTACTGTTCAGTTTGACTATTCTAAATTGAAAGTGAATGCAATCGGTGACAATAGACTTGTGGTGGAATTGGAAGCATCGCCCATGATACCAGCGCAAGAGCCAGAGCCGGAACCGCCATATCTTTTGATTGGGATATTTATAGTATGTTTTGTGCTGATTGTTGTCATAATTATTGTTTTAATTATACTTTGGAAGAAAAAGCGGCAAAAACCTATTCCGCTACCACCAGATGCAAAGCCAGAACCAAGTAAATACAGTTATGTTGGCAAGCTAAATATTTACGTTACACGTACGCGCTCTGGTTATGATATTCCTCCATTGTCATACGATTTATTTCGTTTGCCAGCAGGTAAAGTGATTTCAATGTATGAGGTGCTCGATAGCTGTGGTGTCAAGGAACGCTTTCCGGGTGCAGAGACAATTTATCTGAAAGCAGGAGGTGGAAGAACACTCGTTCTTACAAATAATTCTGATTGTACTATTATGAAAAACAGAGAAATTTTACTAAAGACAAGGAGTTATCAGTTGTCAATGGATTCCAAAGTGGATATTACATTTGAGGATGAGATCAGTGAGCTGGCATTTCATTATAAGGATGTAAAGTTGTCTGGCATACATTAGTGTGACAGATGAAGATAAAAGAGAAAAAGAAAAGGAGCTGGAAGAATGGAGATAATAAGCCAAACAAACAGGACACTGCTACTGGATGTCATCAATCCTGAACAGATGGATCTATTAACCTTAATTGGAGATGTCAAGGGAATTGACAGCCTTGATGATGACAAGATGAAAGAGATCAACCAGTTTTTGGAGTGCCGCAGTTATGAGGAGATGGAAAAGAAGTTTAAGCCTACTGTGTGGTCATTCTTTGATGCAAACAGCCAATCAGTAAAGTATACCCTCACGAAGCCTGAAAATATTCCTGAGAATATGTTGACACCCATCAATATTAATGAATATGAGAGTTTTCAGAAAACTGTCCTGTCTGTAATGCAGTCGAGAAAGACATTGGGGATGCTCAATGTTGAATTTAATTTCGAGAAAATGCTAGAGATGATATCGCCCAAAAAAGTTATGGAAGATATCAAACAAGTGCGAAAAGAAATCCAATATAATTATAAAAAATTTTCTGCGCTTGAGGATGGCGATCCGTTAAAGCTCGATATTGGTGATAAGCTGAATATGCTGTTTGAAGATGCCAGCCAAAATTATAATAATATTATGGCAATGCTTCCTCTTGCAATTGAGGATATTAAGACGCGTCTGCTGCTCGGAACAGGGGAACAGCAAAACAAGGGAGAAGCAATCGTTCCAGGTTATCTTGCATTAGGAGATAATGGTGAATTGAAGGTGCTGGAAGCGCAGGATGCGGATACGACAGCATTGGCTACTCTTGATGACGCAGTAAATACAGAGCTGATTGAGGAAATCAGAAAAGATTATCGTTATATGAATCAGGAAGATTCAAATGAATATATAGAAGGTTTAGTCGTACATACATTTTGTCCGTTATCGACAGTTCGCACAGAAGTGGATATGGAGACAGAGGTTGCCAATTACAACAGCTACCTTGAATTTTATAAAACTTCCAAGGACAACTTTATTAAAGTTGTGAAACCACTACTAGAGAAATTATTGGGAATTCGTATGTTTTTTGACCAATATAAGACAAAGTCAAAGGGAATGTGTCCAACAATGCTGGTAGCGAACATTTCTCCAGAAATGCTGGCAAAAGCATCTAATTTGCCGCGGCTTATCGCTTACTTGAACACAGCAAACAGCAAAAACAATTTCAATGAGACGATTTGGTATGCGATTTATCCAAATTTGTCATGGAGTCAGAATGTATCGAACAAGATACAGCGAGAGCGGTTTCGGGGAAATATTAAGAAAATTAGTGAGGATGTCAACAGCATCGAGACGCTAGGAACACTTCTAGACGTGTTTAAGGACTACAGAGTAGAAACATTCTTCTCCTTTGAAAATAGGGAAGAAACGACATTCAATGCCATTGCCGCTGAGGGTGTGGAGAAGGCGATTGAGAAATGTGCGCCGCTGACAGGGAAACCATACAGTGAGTTTGCAATCCCTGTTTTGCCAAACTTTACTGTGATACCCAAGAATAAATCTGGGGTAATTCTGGACAGAAAAATGACAATTTCAGAGAATAACAGCGTTGGACTTTCTGATGCCAAGGAAGATATTATGCGTCTGTGGATAGAAGGATTGTATATCAATGGTGCATATATTGCGGCAGGATTTCGTGCGGCGTGCCAATGTCCTGAATTTCTGAAAGATCATTTTTCAAAGATGCGTATACCGACAGCGATGGAACTTCCAGGTGTTCGGTTTGATATAGAGGCGGGTAACAACTCGCTCGTTGCGTATACAACAATGCCTAAGGAAATTACAGGCTTTACCAATAATATCAAGTCACAAATCAACAGGAAGAATTTCGGATGGATCTTTGCTTCCGAAAATGCTTCCTTAAACGGAGAGAAGATTACCAATATCTCAGTGTACAAGGCAAGAAATCTAATGTACGATACGGAGATGGCAACTTATGAACCTGTCTATAAGACACAGGTGACGACCTATATTGAACGAATTCTGCGTTTTGTGACAAGTGATTTTAAAGAGGATAATATCAAGAATTTTTTCTCAAACAACCCACAGAGCCAAAAGAGCAAGTGGCTTGCAAAGAAGGACTGCATCAATGCAGTTGTGACAGAGGGGGACAGTCTCGATTATGTCATTGATGATGTGAATGGCATCTGCGAGCTGACCATATCATTCAACGGTAGCCCGAGAAATTTGGAGGTTCAAATCAACAGATTGACTTCAAATTGATCTTAACAATCTACAAACAAAAAAAGAATGGAGGTAAAAAAAGATGGGCTTTAGAGTAACAATTGATGGTTCCGGTCCTGTGAACCTGAGTGAGAAATGCATCACAAATGTAGAGTTCTGCTCAGAAATACCGGTGGATTCCAATGCAAGGGCAAATGACAACGGTGCTGCTGTCAAAATCTGGGGAAAGATGCTGTTTTCTCTTGGTGCAGAGGCACAGGATTCTACAATCAACCTTGCGAAGTGGAGTGTAGTTCCAAGTGATTCTGCTGATTCCTACAGAAAGGTACAGATTGATGTGGTGGCAGCAGGTCAGATCGTGCGCCAGATCACACTGCCAAATGCATTTGTGATGGAGTATAGTGAGGAGCAGGATGATGAGTCTGGTGTAGGTACTTTCTATCTGCATGTAAAGCAGAAGAAGGATCTGACAGACAAGACAACAATCGAAGGCGGATTTAGCCAGTAAAGGAGGGGTAGGACATGTCATTGAAGGTAAATGTAGACGGAGCCGAGAGCTTCGAGGTTTCACAGGAGTGTGTGCAGAAGGTTAAATTCCAGACTGAGATTCCTTTGGATTCCAATGCAAGGACAAAGGATGTGGGATGTTCTCTGGAAATATCAGGCAAGATTTTGGTAGCTACAGATGGAGATCCGTTTGACAGCACCAGACAGCTTGGTCTGTGGTCCATGGTTCCAGCAGAGGAGGCAGCAGCTTACCGTCAGGTTACGGTAGAGATTGTCGAGGCTGGTCTTGTGGAGAGGAAGTATACATTCCCTAGAGCTTTTGTCGTAGACTACAAGGAGAATTATGGTAATTCTGACGGTGTAGGAACCTTTAAGATTGTTATTAAGCAGAAAAAGGACAAATTGAATCTTGTGACAGTAGAAGGCGGATATATTGGTGGCTAACCTTTTTCAGTCAGAAGGCACGTCGTAAAGACGTGCCTTTTTATAAATGATTTTAGTACCTGGTTGTGGCAGGGGTTATTCCAAAAGGCTTTACAAAACATGGAGTTTTTTGGAATGACATAGGAACGGAGGAACAAGAATGGAAGATTTTTATAAGGTACTCGGTGTACCACGGACAGCGACAGAGAGTGAACTAAAAAGTGCATACAGGAAACTTGCCAAGCGCTATCATCCAGATACACATCCAGGAGACAAAGAGTGTGAGGAGCGTTTCCGACAGATCAATGAGGCATATGATACTTTGTCGAATCCCACAAAACGAAGCAAATATGACAGGGAATACAAAACGGACAATAGAAGGAAAACAGAATCTGGTAAAAGTGAGGAGACCAGAAAGCGAAATCCGAATGTCAGTCCAGAGATGGATTTTGCAAATATTCACAAAACGTTTGAACAGTTTTTTGGTTTCAACCCAGACAGCCATGATGTTGTAAACGAGGATAAGTTAAATCCAAACAAAAAAGGAAATCCGCTGGATACGACGGCGTTTTTTGAGAAATTTATGGGGGTTAAGAAGTAGGAACTGGACAATTTACAGAAATATGCGATATACTTAATTTATGAGTTAAATTAGATTAGAATATAAAAAAGTCTGCAAAAGTGTATATGTGTAAAAATATAATGGGACAAAAAGTGAATTAGGAGCACAAGTATGATTGAAAATATTGTAAAGGAACTCTTTAGATGGATGTCAGAAAATGTTCTTGGCTATACTCTTATTACAGTTATTCCAGCGATATTTACTAGTTTTGGAATATCGTATAAAGATATGTTCGATAATAATTTTTTAAATAAAAATAAAAGAGCAGTTAGACATGTATTGTTGTATAAAGTCTGGGATGAAAGCTTGGAAAGTTATATTAAGAGATTAGGAATTTATCTTTTGGAAAATCTTTTAATAGTATTAGATACTCTGATATTAGTTGGAATTGTTGAATTGTTTGTGTTATTTTCAAGTGTAGCGATAGGCAAAATTCATATAAATGGTCCGTTTATTTTAGTGTTAATAATGGTCGTTTTGATTCTTGTTGCCGCTTTTATAGGAAAATGTCAGTATTTACAGAGGTTGAAAATATTAGGATTGGTATTTTGTGAAAGCATTTTAGTTGTTATATTTGTAGGAATATGTTTTAAGAATATACAAAATTTAAATATATATTTATATATACTATTGGGAGTTTCATTCGCAGTAGGAATCGCTATCATATATACTTTTTATAATATTGGTTTGTATAGAAATTATAAATGCTGCAAATATCTAATGTATATTATTAGAGGAATAAAATATCTTATGATAATGACCTGTAATTTCTATTTTTTTATAATACGTCAAAATATTGAAAATTTATTTTGCTGGCGATATATGTGGATTGCTATTAATTTGTTAGAGTTTATTCTAGTGGTAAAAAACGACAAAACAAGATTGGCTGAGGTTACAATATATCAAAAGAATAAAAATGAGATTACCAAAAATAAGATAATTCAATATGCAGGAGAGAAAATTGGTTTTAAAACATTGGATGGAAAAGAAAAAGTAGTAGATAGTGATACTATTGAAAAGATAGTGTATACAAGATCACATCTATTTAATAAGAAAGTTAAATGCAAGAAAAAAGTTAAATGTACATTACGAAACGGGAAAATTTTACAGTATCAAGGTTATCAATTAATAACTGATTTATGGATGCAGCTTTATAAGACGGAAAACGGAGTGAGGGAGGTACTGGTAATAAAAACTCAGGATACGGAAGAGATTGTTGAAGAAGAATGTGAGTAAAAATTCTATCAGGGGGAATAATTGTGACCACAGAAGAGAAAGAGGCATTTATTTTACGTCTAAAAGAATATGACAAAATGCGTTTTTGTCTAGTAATTATATTGTATTACCAGAAAAACATAAACGGGATAACAGACTTAACGCAGATTACCAGCAGAAATTTATTGGTGAATCTTCCATCAGGAATTAGAAAGGTGATTGCGCTTTATCATTTTGATGAGAGAATAGGAGTAATGGAAGCAGGGCAGTTGGAGAAACTTTTAAATAAGATTTGTATCTATTTCAATAAAAAGGTTCAATCTATTTTTAGTTTGTGGAATATCTTGTTTTCGCAGTTTGCAGGTTTGTATGCTTTCGATCAGGAACTGATGCTTGAAGTTTTTTCCGAATTAGCAATTCCTTGCCTGGAAGATTTAAGGAAACTATTATATGTTGGTGAGAATTTTAATGAGGATTCTTTGTCTGAGCTTTTGTGTATTTTGATACAAATCAAAAATTATCAAGAAATACATCTTATTCATTATGATATAGGGAGTATTAGTTTAAACGTATGTTTGGAAAAGGTCAGGCACGCGTTGGATTATATGCAGCCAGATGACTTGGAAATGATGCTGAAAAGGATTATTATAGTGGAGGAACCGCAATTAAGCTTTGCCTATTTAAATACTTATATTGAGCAGAACGCAACAGAAAAATTTATAATTGTGATTGGCATGGAAAGGTTGGTCGAGTTTTTTAATAACAGCGAAATTAACATAACATTAATGAAATGTAATTTTAATCTGGGGACAAGTGATGTGATTAATTGGGAGCTGTTAATCAATAAAATCAGTAACTTGTATGAGCTATTAAAAGAAAAGAACTCCTTTTTATTGACTGTGTATATTGTTGATAATGTGATGGATGAAGCAAGACAGAAAATATCTTCGCTTTGCAAGAATGGGATAAGTTTTGATGTTTTATTTGACCAAACGAGATCTATTAATGCATTTACTCAGGACAAAAAGTTATTTGATAAACTTTTAGTTTTAATTTTTAACGGTGACATCACATATGAACAGATTTTAGAACAGGAAAACAAACTATCTCAGGATAATTTTACAATTTTGAAGACGTATTTTTACTTATCTCGAAATGATTATTTTCATGCAATTTTAGAACTGAAACTATTATCAGAGGATACAGACCTTTTTTTTCAATTTTTGCTGGCAGAATTATATAATATTACTGGAAAAACGAGAGCTGCCTATACAATTTTCAAAAAAATTTATGCGAAAGACAAATACTATCCAAATCTTGTGAACTCTATTGTGTATTCATTACGAGACAGTGAGAATAAGGAGGAGCAGTTCTATTGGATTAAAAAAGGATTGGAGATTAATCCATATGACCCTGTTTTGGTACAGCATCTTGCCAATTATTATACGTGGACAGAGGACTATATAGCGTCCGCCCAACAGTGGAAAATGCTCTACGATATGACAGGAGATTTGTTTTTCAGCGTGTTGTGTGAGATTAATTATATCCTTGCTTCTGCGGACAAATCACAGTTACATAATATTCATGTATGGGTTGAAGAAAAGGTAACCAACTATCCTCAATATGCGGATGAAATCAATAGCAGAATAGGTATCATTATCTTTAACAAAATCCATCCAGAGGATGCCCTTTTCTATTTTGAAAAAGTAAAGATATCCTATGAGGAGTGTTTTTGCATAGCAGCGGAAAAGATATTGGAGATACATTACAGAATGTATTCCCGAAAAGTGGATAAAAAAATAAAACAGAGCGACATGCAGGGATTTGCGCAGAAGCTGCTCAAGTACATGCTCATTATGACTTATAGTACCCAGTCGGTATATTCCTGGAGCAGTTATATTCTCAAATTATTTTCTTATGACGAGTGGTTGGAATTATCGAATAGGTTATTAATTGAACGCCTAGTAAAGTTGGCAAAAGGTTGCCTTGAAGGAGATGCAAAAACAACAAAACTTGTTGTGAATGAAACGAGCACAGATAATCTTGAGCATTGTTTTGAAAATTATGAAGGTTCCATGATCCTGAATTTGGAAGGTATGACTACAGATGAGTATCTACTGATTCTGCTTGCGCAGGGAAAAAGTAAAATTTCTAAGGGGGAAATCCAGGCTGCAAATGATATTGCTTATACGTTTTTCAGGCAGGCAAGCATGAGTGAAACATATTTTTACAAAGATATTAATATGTGCTTTGGTCTGCTGATTTGGGCCGGTGCTTGCATGGCAATTGGTGCATCAGTGGAAGGTATTTTCTCTTTTGCCGCTGCTGTTGACAGGCTTATCGAGATACAAGAAACTGCGGTTTTACATGAATATGGATTTGTTTTTGATCAGTTTCTTTATCTAAATAATACTACACTCGAAAACAGTATGGATTTCTCAAATTTGAAACTGTTTGAAAAATATTTTGATTGTATGGGTTATCCGAAAGTATTGTTGTATTGTATTTTTAGAATGTATGAGAAGATTCTCAAGTTGGAACCACAAGATTTTAAGAAAATGATTCATCAGATGCAGGAGGTATATATTGTTTTATTGGCAAAGAATGAGAGTTTGGATCAAATAATTTTCTATGATAGCCTTATTTCGTCTTATTTTAAAACGAATCAGTTGGACAAAGCAGGGATATATCTTCAGCGATTGTATCCTTCCATTATTATGACACTTATGGATCATATTGATATTGCGTATCATTTCCTTATAAGATTTACGGATATTTTAATGAAATGGAAGGATTTTCATTCCACTAGGAAAATACTTGCTTTGTCACTCCAGATAGTTGAAAAATTAAGAGGGTTATCGTTTCACTTAGAGCGTTCTTTTTTGGGAGATCCGGCAGATGTAATTATTCGGCGGTTTTTGTATCTTTGTTGCGAGGAGAATGATTTCTTGGATGAAAGTATGGAAGCAGAAGAATTATTGTGGATGATACTGATTAACATGGTACCCAAATCAATTATTGAGCAGAAAAATGGAAATGATAAGGTAATCATTGATGAAACACTATTAGCAAAAGAAAGAGAATACTATTTGTTATTTGAACAGTTAGGAAATGCCAAAAAGAAATCTGTTAGTGACCATATTTATAAACAAACTGCAGATCGTTTTTTGGAAATTAAAAAGTATTTGAAGGAGCATCATCCAAATTATAAGCCTTTGAGTACTTATACTTTAATTGGCTGGAATGATGGGAATCCATTTGTATTTTTAGAAAGCAAATTGAATAAAAGCGAGATATTTTATAGAAATATTTTGGCAGAAGATTACCTAATTCATATTTTAATAACACAAAATACGTATCATATAAGTTCCGAAAAATTAAATCTAAGTGAATTGGAAGAGTTGCTTCGCTCTTTGAAGAAAAATATAGATGAAAATGTTTATGATTTGGAGAGAATGCAGTGTAAAACTTATGTATCTTTGTTTGAAAGATTAACAGAAATGCTGTTTCAGCCGCTTGTTAATCAGATTGGTTTGAAAGATACTTTATACTATATGCCAGATTATAAGCTGCGGCATATTACCCCAAACTTTATTCGGACAAATGAAAAGTGGGGAGTCGAGTATTTTAATAAAATTGAGCTAGTAATTGACTATAATAATATAGGAAACAGCAAAAGAGAGTCAAACCAGTGGAGCAATCTTTTTTATATGTCTGATTCTACAAAAGGAGGATTACAGGAAATCCGAAAAACAATGTGTAAATACTCGGACTTTAAAGAATTGAAGCGAAATAAATCTGATCAAATCGAGATTTCAGAGTCAGTAAAAATCTTAGTCATTGCTGCGCATGGCGTATCAGAGGAATTTGGAAAGCCATACTATGGTGCCAAGAAGCTGGAACTGTCGAAAAAGAAACAGATTGATTTGTATGAATTTATTACATTGCACTCTGCTACAGTTGAAAATGCAATCATAATTGCCTGCAGTGGAGGAACTCCCACAAATGACAAGATTGAGCGTAATAATGGTGTATGGGATTCTATGTTTCGGAAAAATGTTCGATTTATTCTATACTGCAAATGGGATGTTTCTACAAAACATACCAACCTATTATTGGATATAATATTAAAAGAGATGCAGGTAGAGGACAGGTTATTGAGCGAGGCATTAAATATGGCGCAGCGGAAAATGACAGATTTAAATCCAGTTCTATGGGCAGGATTGGAAGTGTGGAAGAATTAGTCATATAAGTAAAGCTATTTTAAGGACATCAAGGAAAAGATGTCCTTTTTTATGCACACAACACTCAAAGAAATATTGTCAACAAAGCTGACGAGTATTCGACGCGCGAGTAGGAGAAGTAAGCTTCCCTGCTCGATTGTGCTAAATATTTATAAATTTGATAAAAAATACAAAATTATAAAAATAATTGACAAATATTTCCATAAGAGTAAAATTAATATTAGGATATTGTAAAAATATGGTTTTCAGGAGGAATTGAATATGAAAAAGTATGCTAAATACTGTATTACCGAGAGGGGGAGGGGATAGGAAAGAATGGTAAATAAAACGCACAAAATAAGAAGGATAATTGACTGTACCATGGCAATTTTGTTTGTAATGTTGACAATATTAGTGACGGACATGAGAAGCATCTGGGGAGCGAATATTGCACTGCCAGCCGCTTTAATGTTGACAGTCTGTGCCATACTTCATTTTATATGGGCATTTGCGCCAGATAGGCAGCAGGACAAACAATACACTTTAAGAGAATGGACACCGCCAAGTACTGTTCCAACAGAACTGATTTTGCTTGGAGAGGATGGAACTAAGGCGGCCTCATGGAATATTTACGGCAAAAATGGCATTGTTATCGGTCGAGATATTGGAGAAAATCGGGTCACAATAAATCTTGACCATGTTGCTTATGCGAGCATGATTGACATAGAGCATGCCGTATTAAACTATTCTGGAGATTGCTGGTATATAGAGGATGTTTCTCAGAAAAATGGAATTTCAATTGAGAAGGCGGACGGCAGAAAATACAAGCTTGCATATGGAAAACCCTGCAGATTGGAACGGGGAGATATCATTCATATCGCCTTGACACGACTGCAGATTATATAACTTATCAGAAGTAGCTCTTTACTTCTGATAAAAGGCGCTGCTCTTTGCGCCGTGCATCTGACTATAAGAAGCAGTTCTTGCTTCTTATAGTATAGATACATACAGTACGAGATAAAAATGGAGGATATTAATAATATGGGAGAATCAAATTTAGTCCGTTGCCAAAACGGTCATATGTTTAGTAAGAAGCGGTATGGGACAGTTTGTCCTTATTGCAATGTGGAGACAGCCACAAAAGAAAAAAAAGAGGTTGAAAAGAGTGATATTGATATTGAGGAGGAACTGTTTCGGGAGGATACCAAGCCTGTGTGTGGTTGGATTGTATGTATATCCGGGCCACGACAGGGAAAAGATTACAAGATTATTCAGGGGAAAAATTTTATTGGTCGTGCCGATGATATGGATATCCAGATTTTAGGTGATAATGAGATATCACGAAGAAATCACGCTGTTATTGTTTTTGACCCAAAGAAAAAGGAAACTGTGTTATTGCCAGGAGATTCCAATGGACTGGTATATCTAAATGAAAGTGCCGTGTATACGCCAACACCACTCAGCCCATACGATAAGATTGAGTTGGGTAAATCTGTTTTTGCATTTCTTCCATTTTGTGGAAATCACTTTATGTGGGGGGAGAAGACAGATGAAGAATGATAGGGAATAGAAGGTGCGTTTGGGTGCACAGATAGGAGCAATATGGATCATACATTAAAAATAATTGTGCTGATAGCCCTAATATTAATACTGGATTTAATGAAATTGTTTTTTAGAAATGACAGACTGCGAAAACATGGATTAGATACAGGTGCCTGCATGACAATCGGGGGAAGAGATGTACAGGAAGATCAATATGATACACTCACAACAGAGGCTGGAATGATGGCAGTACTTGCGGATGGTGCTGGCCGGGAATTTGGCGGGCGGATTGCAGCAAAGACAGCAGTGGATACTTGTGTGGAGATTTTTAAGGATTACAATGCTTTTAACAATCCACAGTATTATTTTAGAAAAGCGTTTCACTGTGCCAATAGAGAGATTGTAAAGGTGTTGGAAGATGAGAGTCGTGGTAGAGCAAGTGCAGGATGCATCATGATAAGAGACGGATTTTTGTACTATGCGGTGGCAGGAAATGTAAGAATCTGTGTTTATCGTGATGGTTCACTTGTTCCGCTATCTGTTGGTCATACCGTTGCAGTATTGGCAGAGCAGAAATTTCAGGAAGGGAAGTTATCTCGCCAAGATGCACTGCGTATGCTGGAAGATCAGAGGCTTTACAATTATCTTGGGAAAGACGATTTTAAGGATATTGAAATCTTTGATGCGCCTGTGAAGTTGAAACAGGATGATATTGTTGTGTTGATGAGTGATGGGATTTATGATTGTTTGAGTACAAGGGTGATTGAAGAGGTATTGTATAATAATAGTGCTTGTCAGCAGATGGCGTATGAGCTGATAGAGTTGGTCAATACCAATCCTGCAGAGGAAAAAGACAATGCCAGTGTGATATTAATTGGTATACGGAGTGAGGGTATCAGAAGATGAGAAAACAGAATTCGGAATTTTTGACGGCATTTACTTCCGAGGCAAGCAATGATATTAAAAATACTGATTACTTTGGGTATGTGGAATTAGATCAATTTGCATGCTATGTCATAGCAGATGGGATTGATGATCAACTTGAGGCAGTGAGTGCAAGGCTTGCAGTGAGTGCCGCCGTCTCAGCGTTTTCAGAAGATCCTTCCATGCAGAAAAAGACGCTGCGCAGATGTCTAAAAGCTGCAAATCAGGCGCTTATCACAGCAAAGAGCAAATTAAAGTTAAAAGCGTCGCTTACTATAGTGATTACAGATTATGTTCGCATACGATATGGACAGGCGGGGAATATCAGATTGCGGCTGTATCGAGACGGTTTTGTGAAGGAACAATCGTTAGACCAGTCACTTGCGGTAGATCTTGCAAAGGCAGATAAGATATCGCAGGACAAGGTGGCACAACATGAAGAGCGAAATAATCTATATACTTATCTGGGACAGGAAAGGAATTTTTCACCATACATATCCAAGAAAATTAAGTTGACCAATACGGATGTAATCGCACTCTACACCAGAGATGTGTGGGAGCATATTGACGAGGGTGAGTTAAAAGATGTATTTGCAGATGCTACAGACAAACCAGAAGAAACGGTTGCTAATATAGAAGATTTGTTACTTTCAAGGCAGCCAGAAGATTTGCGAAAATATACATTGGCAGTGGTATTTGTCAATAAAATTTATCAGGATCCCAATAAAAGACGAAAGATGAAAAAGATTATTATTGCAATCGTAGTAGTTTTGGTGGTGATTGCATTGGTCATTGTGCTAGTACTGTTTTTTCAAAAAAGGCGTCAGGGAAAGATTGCCAATATGCAGAAAAAATATATGGATACTATTGAGTATATTCAGATGAACAATTACGTGCGCGCACAGGAGTGCTGTAACCAGACAGCTGATCTTGCACAAAGCTTACATGATAAGAAGATGCAGACAGAGACAGGAATCTGCCTAAAACTGATTGAAGCAGTGATTGCAGCGGACGAATTGATGAGTACTGGAGAATACTCACAGGCACAGTCTGGATATAGAGAAGCAGCAATTCGTGCAAGGTATGCGGATAATCTCGGATTGGACTATATCAATGATCAGCTTGCCCGCACAGCAGGATATATCAGTGTCTATGACTACATTTACTTAGGCGATTCGCTTGCCGAGAAGCGATTGTACGATGCGGCAGAGGAAAAATATCTCGAAGCGAGAGCACAGGCCGCACGTCTTTACTTTGACAAAGGACGTGATGCTGCAGTGTCTGCGCTGGATAAGCTCTATGAGGACAAGGAAGAGGAAAAGGCAGCTAAGGAGGAGGAACGCCAAGAGCAGCTTGCAGCGGAAGATTCGGCAGCAAACTATGTAACTCAGGGGGATACAGCCTATGCTCAGGGAGATTATGAGAGTGCTAAAGTACACTATGTAGGTGCGTTACAGAAGTATGAGGAGCTGGGGGATGAGGCGCAGAAGGAAGTCATCGAGGGGAAACTTGCAGCAGCAGAGGAAAAGTGTGCATTGAAGGAGACACAGGCGGAGGAGGCGCAGGATTATACTGCGCAGGCGGCAGAGGCAATGGCAGACGGAGCATACACAGATGCCAAGAAATATTATTTGCTGGCAAGGGATATTTATGCAGGAATGAAAGATGATGACAAAGTAAAGGAAATTGAGCGTAAGATGGAGCTTCTGGATATGAAGAAGGAAGAGGCAGCAAAAGCAAAAGAGAATGTAGATTCGGATTTGGAAGAAGCAACAGACCAGACAACGGAACCAGTGGAATCGGAACCGGTTCCACCAGCGCTTGGAACAGAGGAGGGATTGCCAAATGTGGAGTGATACAGGATTTGATGCAGGGCTTGATATGGAGGCGTATATCAACAAGAGGATGCTGGAGATTCCAAACTTACAGGAGAGGGAACTTTATAAGGAGATTGTTGGAAATATGATTCAGAAGATATATGAGTATGCACAGAGTTCCTATCAAGAACTTGAGCAAAAAATCTTGAATGAGTGTAGTTCGGATCGGAGTAATTATGCAATCTATATGACACTGACCGACAAGGCACAATATGACCCTACTGACCATTTTATGCACCCTGTTATAGAGGATTCCGTCAACGAACATGAGATATTGTGCGGTGATGTCGCAAAAGCGTTGCAAGAGAAAACCCCGTTAAGGCTGTATACGGTATTTATGCGTGCGTCGGCGTCAGAGATATATCAGATTATTCGCAAGGAGCGGAAGTTTAATGGTGTTCTCAAAACAGAGAATCGTGAATATAAAGCAACTTTTGTGTTAAAGCGAAATGAGGAATATCTTGAGAAGGTGAAAGAACTATATTATATATACGAAGCAAACTATCAGCCATGGACAACGGTATGCGACGCATATCTAATGAAACTACTCGATGTATATTTGTATTCTTCAGAAGAAATAAAGCAGATTGAGGAAAATACAGTTATTGAAAAAATTGTGATCGATTTTGAGGAATTCGCAGAAAGTGTACACTATCACATGATACCACTCTGGAATTTACGAGCTATAACAGAAAAGACAAATACTTATCCAGAACCATGTATTGATAAGATAAATTATGAACATCAGATTTTTGCACATCGCTTAGAATCAGAATGTGAGTATCTTGTAATGGATACAAAAGCAGAGATAACTAATATACGACGTAGCAGCAGTGGAGATTTGATCATTACCTGCCCAATTGAAATGCCGATTGAATGGCGATTATATTGCGTAGACAGACCGGAATCGAACAAATATGGAAATAAATATAGCTATCTAATACTCTCGAATTGCTGTAAAGAAAGTTTCACGGCTGATATTACAGAAATGTATCGACGGAGCGTCAAGACGAAGGCTGAGATGGCAAGATTGATAGAGTCCTATCCATATACTGATTTGGTTCGTTTTATAGATTATAAATTAATGGAACGAGAGCCAGAGAATGCAAAAGCATCTAATTACAATATGGATAGTTTTATAGAAGATGAAATCAGAGCAGGGACTGGGAGGCAGTATTTGGTACTTCAGTTTCAGGTAGCGGATTATACCAATTATCTTAATGAGGATATTATGAGTTTTTTGGTGACACAAATACAAAAAATTTTTCCCGAATATACTTGTATTGGAGAACTGGCATAAGGAGGAGATATATGAATTATTTGTGGGATATAGCGCTGCGGGCACGGCAACAAGGTATTGATGAAAAGGATTTGTTTTTTGTTCAGGCCCAAGACTATAGTCCGTTTTATGAGCAGGCATTTCCCTGTATCAATGAAACGTCAATTAATGATAATGTGATAGAGTTAAATTTGTTATACCGTTTCGCAGAGGTTTTTCAAGAAATTTTGGCACCTGATATTCAGGAAATGCCAGATTTAAATCGATATCTGATCGATGCAGCACTCCATATAATACTTTATATAGAGCTACATCATGGAATTGGTAAAAGGGATATTTATATATTGAGATTATTGTATGAATTAAGACAAGGAAGTTATTGGCAGGAGGCAGCGCAGCATCTTAAAGCAGTTCCGCAAAAAGACTGGCATAGGGTTGCGGCTCTTTTACTAGGGCAGATTCAGACAGGATCGTCCCTCAAAAAATTTCGCAGGGGATTGTATGTGATTTATCCTGATGCTGTGCTTTATCAAATCAAGAAGGACAGTAAAAAGCTTCTTTTGTATTTAAAAGAGAAAAAAACGCGAGAAAATGAAGAAAAGCTTCTGTTAATCAAGGATCTTTTTATGCCAGTAGGTTATGATTTGCGTGTATTTTGGAAATATCACTTTGGCATTGTAGGGGTGAATGATGCAATGCGGTTTGAAGAAACAGCAGTTTACTAAAAGATGTTTAAAACGGGAAAGGTATAAAGAAACAGGATGAATAGATATACATACACCTTAAACCAGAAAAATGTTAAAAAAGAAGAACTTCATTATTATATGAGAGAAGAACTTGAACTTATGACCACCTATCAGCTTAGAGATATTTGCTGGCGCGAACAGATTATTAATGGTATACAGGCGCCGTTAGACAAGGATGAGTTGATACATCAGATTATGAGATTTCGCGGGCGGAAGCGAGGACTTTTCATTACTGGAGGAAATAGAAAAGGGATAGAGCGCATAGAGGACTTGCTTGCATCTGCAAGACTTGAGTTTATGGCACATTCTATTAAGGGGTGTGCTCGAATTGTCGTGTATGAGGATATCGAAGTAAACTTTTTTGATCATTATACAATAGGATATCGGCCAGAGATAGCAGATACCAATGCATTATTAGTCAATGGAAGTAAAATTTGTGCAGTGTTTCAAGTAAGGCAGTTGAAAGATTGTATTGACCAGTTGTATTTGACAAAATCAGATGCACTGGAATGCAGTGAGGCGTCGGTGAAGAGTTATTATCTGTATTGTATGGATAGAATGCAATCAGAACTATTGTATCGTATTTATTCTAAGGATTCTGATGATGGAATGATGCCAGAGCATCTAAAATTTTATGCAGTACCAGTCATGGATTTTCAAGTAAGAAAACTGTTAGATATAAATATGCCACTTGCCATAGACTTTGGAACCAGTAATACTACTGCAGGTATATATCTTGATTCTGGGTATTTTGAGAAACTAGAAGGAGATCCAGTCAAAGATACTCTTAGGGAAAATGATATTAATTATGTTACATATCTTGCTGATGAAGAGGGCGGATATGAAACACCCATTCTTCCATCAGTAGTGGGTGTTTCCAAAATTAGTGGAGAAAAAGTAACATTTGTATTTGGACATCAAGCAGATAAATTATTTCGTATGAGTTATATCGACGAAGGATTTTGTGTGTTTTATGATATCAAGCGTTGGATCAGTGATCCAGACAAAGAGGAAGAACTTGTGGACAGAGATGGACACAGGTGCTTTGTCAAACGCAGAGATATTATAAAAGAGTTTTTAATGCATGTAATTAGCTGTGCTACGCAGCGTTTTAAGTGTCGATTTAAAAATTTGCACATCTCAGCACCAGTCAAGCAGAAAAGATTATTTATAAGGCTTTATAAAGAGATACTACCAGAATACCAGATTGAGCAAGAGGATATGCTTGATGAAGGTGTGGCAGTTCTTTATAATTCTATCTCTGAATTGATTAAAGAGAATAAGTATAAAAATCGCGAAGAATTAAAGGCGCTGATTGTAGATTGTGGTGGTGGCACTACAGATCTTTCCTCTTGTAGCTTTACAATAGATAATCAGAGAATCGCGTATCGCATTGATATTTCCACAGCCTATGAAAATGGAGATACAGATTTTGGTGGCAATAATCTAACATATCGTATCATGCAGTTGCTAAAAATTGCATTGGCTTATGAGCTTGGAGCAGATAGTGTAGTAAAACCACAGGAAATTCTACGGGATATGGGAGAAGATATTTTTCGGAGAGTGGACGCAGAAAGTACTGAAAAGGTATATCATATGCTTGACAATGAATATCAAAAAGCCGGAATGGTAATACCAACAACTTTTCGTGGATATGAACACAAGAGTAATAATGAATATTATGCAGTAAAAAATAATTTCTATTATCTTTTTCAGATAGCGGAACAGATAAAAAAGACTTTCTATGGAAGGGAAGCAGGTGAGGAGATATTAGGAATAACGATCACATCATTACCGATGAACAATAAAGCATTTGGCAGTCAAACGGGGAATCAGATACAAGCAGAAAGATTTAAATTGTCAGTTATGGAGAACGGCAGACTACAACTAATGAAAGATATACCAACCATATATCTAAGTGTAAATATGCTCAACCGACTGTTGCAGGCAGATATTTATGGTATTGTAAAACGGTTTATAGAAAATGCTTTTGAAACGGGAGAATTGCAGGAGTATTCTATTATGCGGTTAACAGGGCAGTCCTGTCGAATTGATTTGTTTCGGGAAGCACTCAAAGAATTTATTCCTGGCAGAGTGATACAATCATCAAAGCGAGAGTTCAAATCCTCGGAAGATTATGGTTTGAAGTTAATGTGTCTGGATGGGGCTATCAAATATATCAAAGACAAGCGCTTCGGATATGCGGATGTACATATTACAAATGAACATGCAGTATTTCCTTATATTGTGACAGCAGTGACACATACGGGAAAGGAAAAGATACTGATACAGGGGCTTGACAGGAAGAATATTCGAGGATTTATTTCAAGGAATATGGCAGATTTGACATTACAGCTTCACTTAAAGGATATCGGCGGCCAAGTACGATATACTTATAATTACAGTGTGAATCCAGAAAATTTTATAGCTGTGCATGCAGAGGATATTCTTGCTCAGTATCATGGAGAGATTCTTCAGGATGATCTTGATTCTATCGTCAATAGAGAGTTAAAATTTTTTGTGCTTGGTGATGAGCAGCGGTGGGGATTTGTAGTGGTGCCAGTTCTTAGAAATGAGGAACGGCTTATGCTTGGACCAGATAAATTCTTTCTGTTTGAGTCAGAAAGCTGGATGACGAACTTTTTTGATGGAACGAAATAATGAAAGGAGAAAGGATATGGCAGAGGAAGGGAAAAAATATGTATTGCATGGTATGTATGCAGAGTGTTCTATGGGAACCATGAAAAATTATCTGAATACGGATGTAGGGCATGGGGTAATTTATCAGGGGCAGCCCCTTTTAAATGCAAATGATCATACTCCTCAGATTAATCTGACACATTTTGGAGACTGTAATTCTAAAATGATCTTTGAAGAAGCAAAGAAACAGGCTGACGAGAAGTACAAGGCAGAATCTGGTGACAATTTTTTTGAGCGCGCTGGAAAAGCGATAGCTAAGACTGTAACCAAAGCGGCAGTGACGCTCCAGGAATGTTTTGCTTCCAACAAGTGCCAGCTTGATACGCCGCTGCCTTGGAGGTTTTGTAATGAGGAACATATGATTGATGGTGCGCCAGCGCTTACAGTGGGCAGTGTATGCCCATGTAAGTTTGGCGGGATTATCAGTATTGTAGAAACACCAGAATCTGAAGGGGACGCGGAAATAGAATCAGAGTCCGCAGAACAGGCAGGTGCAGCAGTATCAAAAGAGACAGTAAGTGTCAGTATGGAACCGGCATTTGCAGAGATGGAAGTACCAGTAGAGACATTGGAGAAAGCTTCAAATAAAAAAGAGATGAATCAGAAAGCGCTAAAGGAGAGAGTCCAGGCGGCAATAGAACTTTGCAGCAAAATAATAGAAAAGTCTGATCTGGGGAAGGCAAACTTAGACAGTGATGTTTTTGATTTCCCAACAGAATACATAGAATTTTTAAAATCGTATGAAGAGCATAAAATTGAGAATGGCAGGTATGTGCTTGATAATAATGGACAAACAATTGCACTAGGACATGATGTTTTACCAGGCGAGGATTTCAGCCAAGGATTGAGCATAAAAGAAGGTGAACTGTTGGCAATAAAGGATTTAAATGAAAAATATGCCCAGGTAAAACGAAAAATCGATGAATTAAATTCTGAGGATTTTCATTATAATATTGATAAAAATGGTTTTACAAAACGAGAAATGCTTTTTTTCATTGATTTTGAATATAATAGAGGGGATGGACTTGTAAAACGTCAAATAGATGAAGAAAAGCAAAAAAATAATCCAGAACCATATGGAAATTTAAAAACATCCATTGCAATTTTAATTGCCGCTGTAGCAAATAAGGATTATAAAAAAGTTGATGAGGTGTTGATGGAGGAAGTAGAGAATTTAGATGGAAAATATTTGCCAGGGTTGGAAAAAAGGCGCATGGATGAATATGAATTGTTATTATTTGGGGATTATGAAAAAGATGACACTATTACAAGGGATTACAAGACAAAGAAAAAGTAAGGGAAAAAATGTGTTAATTTTGTTAATGTTGTTATCAGTGCTGATATTGATACCAGGGTGCAGTGATAAGACAGAACTATCTGCACAGAATGAGATATCCTATATACGCTGCGGCAAGGCGGCTGGTACTCTATGCAACATTTATAATAATATAGATATTACTACACTAAAACCAGGCAATGAAAATTTGCGTAGAATATTACATTCTGGGATTTATAGAGAATTTGCTATATGGTGGAGACCAAAGAAAACTTATTTTTATTGTCAGTTTTTTAAAGGCACATGGGAAGTAATAGAGTATGTTGACCATGGTATAGATTGGGTAGATGGGGAATGGGGGGAAGAAGAGGAAGCGGCGCAGCAAGCGCATATTAAAGAGAGTATGAAGTATAATATAGGCAGGCAATTTACGTTAACTGAAGAAAATACATTTGAGGTGACGCCAGGAGGATTTATCTATGACTATGAAGACCTTCTAGCAACTGTAAGAGTGCCGCCAACTTTGGGGATAGAGCCTCTATGTGTAGGAGCAATTGTATCGTTGGAAGGCTGGGAGCAAAAAGGGAGCAATGCATTATTTCTATTTATTGATAGAAATGGAAAAGCATATTTTGTGATAGATGGGTGTTTTTTTCTGATAGAAAGGATAGAGGAAAGGATACCAAATAACGAGTTATATCTATGGCAGGAATGGGCGGATAAGGATCGGCCATGGGACCCATATCATTAATGAAAATGAGCAATTATAAGAAAACTTCCATAATAAAAAACATATTCGATAGGGGGTAATACAAATGTCAGAGTTAGATGAGGAACTACTGAAAAAGCGTGAGTTGCTAGAACAATTTGAACGGGAACGATTTTCACAGGAGACGATAGAGAAAGAGAAGGAACAATCTATTTTTGATGGAGAGATAAATGTGAATATGGTTCCTGTAAACTTTGCGGAGAGACTATTTTTAGACGGAAAAGTGGCGATCTGGATGCCTACGGATTTCGAGGAGCTTACATCAGAGGAAATAGCAGTTTCCTATCCATTAGGAAATAAGCCAGATAAGGTGTATTCAAACAGTTATCTTGATCTTGCTGTAGGTTATCATTATACACAGCATGAAGTCCCAGAGGAATATATGGGAGATTTCTTGAAAATTGCACGGCTTGCATTGGAGAGGACAGGACCAAAGGTAAGAATTTTGTCAGAAAACGTGAAAAAGACAGAAAAACATACAATCTCAAGCATTGAGATGATTTCACATACAATTACGGAGTCTATTTATAACGTGATGTACTTCACCTCGCTTGATGGTAAAGTTTTGCTGGGGTTCATCAATTTTAACTGTAGGAATAGGGAAAGATATAGACCAATTGCACAGGAAATGCTTACATCTTTTCGATTTACAGATGAGGAACAAATAAAAGAAGATCACAATGAAAATAAAAAATAAAGAGAGGGGGTAAGAATTGTGGAAACAATATCTTATGCAAATCTAAAAGTAGAAGGTTTTCCATTTAGGAAGATTACGGCTGTACAGATCATTCACAGACCTAATGAGCATGGGGTGGCAATTGTGGAAGGAGAAGTAGATACAGAGCAGGCACAAGACATGATGCAGCGGGTGGATGAAATGCTGCGTTTAAATCTTGTCACGACTGCAGACGGACAACCAGACAGACTGTTTAGTGGTTGTGTTAAAGATATCGGATTGCGGCAGGAAAACGAGTATAGCATTGTGACACTAAGTCTATATACAACAAGCAGACTTCTTGATGTGACAAAGAAAAAGAAGACTTACCAGCAGGTATCTCATACATATGGCCAGATTATTACTGATGGCATTCAGGAAAAGGGAGATCTGCACATGATGGTAACAGACAAGGCAATAGGTCAGCTCATTATGAAATACAATGAGACAGACTGGGAGTTTGCTATGCGAATGGCTTCGCAGTTGGGTGCGCCCCTTGTTGCTGATATTGCAGCGCCAAGACCACAGTTGTATGTCGGATTACCCCCGTCACGAAAGACAGTTGAGATTGAGAGTAAAGCATTTTCCTATGGAAGCAGTGTGGATAATCTTGCGAAACTTTCAGGTTCCATGGGACAAGATTTTGCAGCGCAACAGGCTCAGAGTTATCAGTATGCATTTATTGGGGATACTGTATTAATGAACGGCAAGTCAGCACGAATAAAGGGAATTAGCGCAGTGCTCACAGATGGAATTCTCCATATAAGCTATGAACTGATGCAGTCAAATGGAAGTATGGCAGGCATAGCAGTTCCAAAGACTGTGAGCAAGGCTTCTGGAAAGATGATGAAGGGAACTGTCAAAGCTGTAAATATGGACAAGGTACAGGTTCATGTCACAGATATTGATAAAGAGTACGACGGTGGTGGTGACTGGTGGTTTCCATTTTCTACAGCCTATTCGTCAAGTGATGGCAGCGGATGGTATTGTATGCCAGAAGTGGGTGATGAAGTAAGGGTATTTTTTCCGTCTGGTCAGGAAGGAGAGGCGTTTGCAGCCAGTTCTGTTTTTTCTTGTCCCCCCCAGAATCCACATCACAAAAGCTGGAAAGCGCCAGGAGGGAAGGAGATTTTGCTTACGGATGAGGGAATGTATATTATAGCAAAATCAGGAAAGATTTATATTAATTTGACAGATGAAAAAGGTGTTGAGATTTATTCTGACAAGGAGATTAGTATCATGTCCGATACGAAAGTTAGTATTAGTGCTGCTAGTGAAGTAGATATTGTGGCTTCCAATGAAATTATTATAGGTACAGAAGAGGCATATATTGATTTAAACAAGAGTAGTGCGGTTCTGGCAGCTAGTGAAGTACTGATCAATTAGCAGGAGGTCTATATGGGAGAGACATACATACAGATATTTGAACAGAATGTGTATCCTGAAATATTTGCAGATGTAGCTGAATACACAATAGACCTCTTTGAGCAGCAAAAGGACAAGATCACAAAAATGTGGAAAGGAGTTCTGCAACAGTACATGGAACAGCTTATTCTTATCCAAAAGGATGGGAAAGCATTACCTGTGGCTGAAATTGATTTGTCATTTTTATACAGTTCTCTTCAAGAAGAACATCCAAAATACAGAATAGATAGTTATGGGGAAGGAGGACGTGTGTTTGGGGACAGTTTTCTCACAGGAGTTCTGCCGGCAGACTGGATGGCAGTAGGATTAGAGCAGCTTACACAGAATCTATCGGAACGTGCAGCAAAGGAAAGTTTACGTCGTTACATTCGCCCTGCTATGATAGAGACGCTGCGGTTACGTGCAGTAAGAAGTTTACTATATTATTTTTCTATGCGGTTCAAATATTTTATAGAAGATATGATTGATTTCAGACTGATTGCCCAAATGGAAAAAGCACCACATTTTTTTATACAGATTGGGGAGTACATGGATTGGCAGAAAACAATATATGCGATTCGCCCTGCAATAGATATTTTTAATTGTGATAGGACTGCAGATTTAAGGTTTCGTAATTTCCCAGCAGTACTTTATAAAGAGAAACACTTTCAGAAGTTGGATTTGAGTCATTCCGTTTTTAAAGACAGCACTTTTAAAGACAGCAGTATTGAAGATTGTATCATGAACGACTGCATGTTTGATGGCTGTACATTTGAGAATGTAAAAGTGGAAACTACAAGTATGACAGGGTGTATTTTTTCGGATTGTGTGTTTCGCCGGATAGAGTTTATGGAAAGCATCTTTTATGAGGAAGGACCAAATATAGAAAATCCGCAGTATTTTGAACCAGCAGAGTTTCATGAATGCAGCTTTGATGATGTTGCTTTAAAACACTGTATTTTAATAGGATGTCCTGTAATCAACTGTGATGCCTCAAAGCTTGATATAGATGTGGATAGCAAAATAGAATATTCCGGTTTTGCAAAGTTGGTTCAGGGGACGACAAACGAGGAGGCACAAGATGGAATACTATGAATTATCCCAAAGCAAAAAAGTTGAGAATCCAATAGAACTGATGGGATTGGATCCAAATGTCTACTGTTATACTATGGCAAGAAAAGATTTTGAGGCATTGGATAAGATAAAAGTGGCATATTTCAGCGGTAATGAGGCAGAGGAAATATGTGATATTTTAATAAGTCCAACTTTTATGGTGTCAGATCGGCTAAAAAATTTGATTGCGTTATACGATAAGGAAATAGAATTTAAAGGCATTCAGCTTTTTCCAACATCTGAGGAGAGCAGGCAGTATCCAATATATTGGGTGCCAAGTTTTCCAGAGATAAATTGTATGCATGAGCGCAGCAAGATTTATGATAATGGAATGGTATCTTCGCTTGTGCTAAATCGACAAAAAATTGGAAGAAGGAATCTATTTCGACTGTCAGGATTGTTAGAATATAAGATTGTTGTATCGCTGCCTATGGTGGAGAGTATTCTACGTAGGAGGTTATATGGAGTGGAGCTGACAAAATTGGAGGTGGTATAAGTGATATCAAAGGAGGA